>VFQP010000789.1_pt1 | contig 52029 bp, 56 predicted proteins | sample 3512351 | NCBI WGS metagenome assembly VFQP01 (sample SAMN10412372, study PRJNA504923) | tailings metagenome | isolation source: Relicate 1 Philex TSF1 revegetated site | place: Philippines: Tuba, Benguet | collected 2017-08-29 | reverse complement strand
TGGTAAGCCCTACGGGATGCTTTATAGGAATGCCGTCTGAGCCGATTGTAAGACCAACTCAAACGCCGTGTGAAAAAATAAAAGCTCAAAATTCTAATATTACTTATAAATCAAAAGTTGATTTTCTAAAAGGAAAAACTAATGAAACTTTTGAGTATGGCTTTAGGGTAGGAAATCCTATTGTGGGATCAGGGCAAACAGAAGTACAATATCAGCAGTTGAGTAATGTGGTGGGGAGTCAGACATTAGATTTTAAGATTTTCAACAACACTTTTGCTATGATGCACAGCCACCACGAAAATTTAGTTCCTGTGTTTTCACCAGATGATATTAATAGTTTTATTAAACTTTTGATTAATGCTTTCAATAATGGCATACCTTTAAGTTCAGTATATCTAACTTTGGTAAATCCTGATGGTACAGTATACCAGTTATGGGGAAGTAATGAGATAGATGTGAGTAGTTTGACTGTTTTTGATCAAAATTTAATTAATAAAACTTTAAACAAAATTTATACAGGAAAAGACTATCAGTTAAATAAAGCCAACCAATCGCCTCAATTTTATCAGGAGAATTTTCTTAAATTCATGAAAGAATACATGAATGTGGAAGGTGCTAAAATGTATTCTATAGATGATAATGGAAAAGGCTCACTAATTTCATTAAATGGTAATTCACTGGCAACTCCTTTTCCTTGTCCTAATTAATAACTTAAAATCAATCAAAATGAAAAATATATTTTTAATTGTAACAATATTATTCAGTTGTTTATTTTCTTCACAGCAGATTTTTCCTCTAAACAGTAATGTTAGTAACGCCCCAAGAGGTTCATACTTTAAAGATTTAGATGGAGAGCTTGATCCATATGTCGGCTTGTGGAAAGGAATGTGGGAAGGAAAAACTTTGTATATTGAATTTAGAAAGATTAAATATTATTTAGGCACAACACCTACTAATGGTATTTATCAAGATAGAATTTTAGGAGAAAGAAAAGTGATAGAAGCTAACGGAACGGTTTCTATTGATAGAATTTCCAATTTTGATAATCAAAATGCACAATTTGATGGGATTAATTTTAAATTTTCAAATCCATCTCAAAAGCAGATTTATTTTGTAACAGATATCTGTGGTAAGACAGCTGATCTTGATGTAACATTTTTAGATGCTGCTAAAACACAAATGAGTTTACATCTTATCTACAGACCAAGTTACATAGATGAAACTTGTCCTCATTACAATTCTGTAATGCAGGGTAATGACTATCTGATTAATTTTCCTAAGGATATTGTGTTGACGAAGCAATAAGCTGTTGTAAATGAAATCAAAAATAAATAATTCAATAATAATTCTTGTCGTTTTAGCTATCTCAGTAATTGTTTATGGCAGAGTAAATAAAATTAATAATGCTTCAAAATTATTTCAAACACCTAAAGAAAGAATTTTAGGGATATGGCAAGCGGAGACTGATCCTACGGATAAATTAGAGTTTCTTCAGAATGGAAAGGTAAATAGATATTTTGATAATGTATTACAGTATACTGAAGATTATGATGTCACAAACAGTTGCGAAGGTCAAACAACAAATAGTGACAAATTATTTTTAAAAACAACCGATGATGATGGAAGTGTAAGCTGTGACATTATTTCTGACGGTATTTACGAAGATAATACCCAAGTTTTAACACTGATAACAAATGGACAAGGGAAGATTATTGTCTTTAAGCGTCCTTAAAATTATATGTTTTTTCATTCAAACTGCCTTTTTAAAAGGTGGTTTTTTGCTTTATAATATGCACATGAACAGCTTTATTGTACATAAAAAGTTTTACAAATGTTGGTAATGTACTGAAGATAGTTGGTGATTATTTTCATTAATATAAAACCGGTACGCTCATTAAGTGTACCGGTTTTTATTTTATCCTTTAAATTGCCCCATGGCAATAAATTTTTCTTGTCTGTGGGTTTCAAGCTCTTTTCCTGTGAATTTTGAAAAGGCTTTGATATTTTGCAGAATAGAAGCTTTTAAATTCAGATAAGCAACTTCAGGGTCGTAGTGTGCTCCTCCAAGAGGTTCTTCAATGATTCCATCGATAAATTTCTCTCTTAAGGCATCTTTCGGAGTCAGATTTAAAGCGTTCGCAGCGTCTTCTTTATGATCCCAGTTTCTCCAAAGAATAGAAGAACAGCTTTCCGGTGCAATTACAGTATACCATGTGTTTTCCATCATATATACTTTGTTTCCTACGCCAATTCCCAATGCTCCACCGCTTGCTCCTTCACCAATAATGTAGGTAAAAATAGGCGTTTTAAGCATGGTCATCTCAAAAATATTTCTTGCGATGGCTTCTCCCTGTCCTCTTTCTTCAGCTTCAAGACCAGGATAAGCTCCCGGAGTATCTACTAAGGTAACTACAGGAATTCTGAATTTTTCTGCAAGCTTCATCAGTCTTAAAGCTTTTCTGTATCCTTCAGGATTCGGCATCCCGAATCTTCTGTGCTGCCTTTCTTTTGTAGTTCTTCCTTTTTGGGTTCCTATGATCATTACTTTCTGACCGTCTAAAGTTGCCAAACCACCGATCAATGCGGGATCATCTGCAAAATTTCTGTCTCCGTGAAGTTCCAGAAAACTGCCTTTGTCTACCATTCCGTTGATATAGTCCAGTGTGTAAGGACGATCCGGGTGACGGGAGAGTTGTACTCTTTGCCAAGGGGTAAGGTTTCCATAGATTTCTTTTTTCTTTTCTATGATTTTATCCTCGATCTGGCTGCATGCTAATTTTACATCAACACCACTTTCTTCTCCTACTAAAGAACAGGTTTGGTATTGATCCATTAATTCTTTTATAGGAAGTTCGAAACTTAAATATTCCATTCTTGAAGTAAATTAAATCTTTCAAATTTATGAAAAATTATCAAAATCTATTTAAAATTATTTATTGCATTGTTTATTCGGGAGGTAGTTTCCTCTTTTCCAAGAAGTTCCATAATTTCCGGGACATCCGGTCCTTTCAGTTCTCCCACTAATGATAAACGCAGCGGCATCATCACTTTACTCATTCCCAGACCTTTATCTTCCGCGAAATCATGAACGGTCTGCTTTAAATTTTCAGCGTTAAAATCTGTTTCCTGAAGATTTGAGGATAATTCTCCTAAAATCGCCGAAGTTTCGTCATTCCATGCTTTTTTGGATGCTTTTTCGTCGTAAGAGGTGGGTGCTTCGAAGAAGAATTTTCCGTTTTCGTAGATGTCTTTCGGGAAAGTAGCTCTTTCTTTCATCAGCTTAATCACTTTCAACAGTTTGTCGTCTGACAATGTTAAATTTAAATCTGAATTTTTAAGAAGATTCAATAATGCTTCATCCGGAGTTTTCTGGATGTACTGATGATTGAACCATTCTGCTTTTTCTTTGCTGAATCTGGCCCCGGCTTTATGAACTTTATTCAGATCAAATTCTTTTGCCATTTCTTCGATAGATAAAATTTCTTTATCATCTGCAGGAGACCAGCCCAAAAGTGCCACCATATTGATAAATGCTTCAGGAAGATATCCGCTTTCTCTATATCCTTTGGAAACATTTCCTGTTGCAGGATCTGTAAAATTCAAAGGAAAGACAGGAAATCCGAATTTATCGCCGTCTCTTTTGCTTAGTTTTCCAGAAATTCCTTTTTTCAGAAATTGTTTTACATAAGCTAATATTTCATTGTCCTTATCATTTTCGCTTAATATTGATTTAAATCTTGGACTTTTTACTTCTGAAAAGAAAGATTTAATAATTGTTGCAGATTCATCAAAAGAAAACTGATTGTTTTTTGCTACAAACTCTTCTGTGAAAGATTTAGTAATTTCATCCATATTTTCTTTATTAATTAGAGTTGAAACATCAGGTTTTAAAATCAGAGAAAGATGGGCAAACTGGGGCGTTTCCCAACCCATTGCTTCATATAATAAGGTGTGTAAGCCTAAAGAAGGCAGCCACTCTTCACCACGGATCACGTGAGAAATTTCCATTTCGTGATCATCAATGATGTTGGCGAAATGATAAGTCGGCATTCCGTCGTTTTTTACCAGAACCTTATCGTCTAAAGTATCTGTATTGACGGCAAAGTTTCCGCGAATAATATCTGTAAGTCCTAAAGTGCGGTCAACCGGCATTTTGAATCTTACGACATACGGCGTTTTTTCATCCAGTAATTTCTGAACTTCTTCTTCAGAAAGCGTTAAACTGTTTCTTAGCTGATTTCTTGTTCTGTTGTCATAAGAAAAAACCTCTCCTCTGGCTTCGTATTCGGCACGGATGGCATCCAGTTCTTCAGCAGTATCAAAAGCAATGTACGCATAATCTGTTTTTAAGATCTGTGTGGTATATTTATCGTAGATATGTCTTCTTTCAGATTGTCTGTAAGGTGCAAATTTGCCTCCTTTTTTTGGGCTTTCATCGGCAATGATGCCGCACCATTCAAGGGCTTCCTCAATATATTCTTCTGCTCCTTCCACATATCTTGCAGTATCTGTATCTTCAATTCTCAATACAAATTCGCCTCCCTGGTTTTTAGCAAAAAGATAATCGTATAATGCAGTTCTTACGCCTCCCAAATGTAAAGGTCCCGTAGGACTTGGAGCAAAACGTACTCTTACTTTGTCCATTTTAAATAAAAATTTTTGCAAATTTACTCAAATTAAATGTTTTTGATGAGCTTTAATCTAAATGAGATTTGGATTTTTAATCTTATTATCTACATTTGTAAAAATTTAGAATTCACAGATTATGCTAGAAATAGGCGAAAGACCTTGGGGTAAATATTATGTTTTGGCAGACGAACCCAACTATAAACTGAAAAGAATTGAAGTAAATCCGGGTCAGAAACTGTCTTATCAGTATCATCATCAAAGACAGGAACAGTGGACAATTGTTGAAGGGGATGCTACTGTAGTGCTTGATGACAAAGAAATCCATTTGAAATATGGCGAAAGTATTTTCATTCCTTTGGGAGCCAAGCACAGAATGATGAATCTTTCTCAGAAGCCGGTTGTTTTTATTGAAGTTCAGACAGGAACGTATTTTGGTGAGGACGATATTGTAAGAATTGAAGATGATTATGACAGAAAATGATCTGATAATATTGTCTAAATGAACTGTAAAATTTGCTCTTCAGCTACCGAAACTGTTTTTTCTAAAATGATACTTCTTAAATATGAAGTAGATTATCATCAATGTCAAAACTGCGGATTTATACAAACAGATCAACCTTTCTGGTTAGAAGAAGCATATAATAATGCCATTACGTCTTTAGATATTGGTATTTTGAAGAGAAATAATGAATTGGCTGAAGCAATACCAAAATATATAGATACATTTTTTCCGGATTCTGAGAAATATTTGGATTTTGCCGGTGGGTATGGCATATTTGTCCGTCTGATGAGAGATTTGGGGTACGAATTTTACAGACAGGATCTTTATTGCGAAAATATTTTTTCGAAACATTTTGATATTACCGATACTGAGCTTAAAAAATTTGATGTTGTCACAGCATTTGAAGTTTTTGAACATCTGGAAAATCCCTTACAACAGATTGAAGAAATTTTTGAGTATTCTGACAACCTTATTTTTTCTACGGATATAGTTCCGCATTCAGAATCTGTTGAAGACTGGCTGTATATTGCCAATGAAACAGGTCAGCATATTGCTTTTTATACTGAAAAGGCATTAAAAATAATAGCAGAAAAATTTAACAAAAATTATTACAGATATAAAAACTACCATATTTTTTCCAAAGAAAAATTTTCTCTGGAGCAGATAAATTTTGCGTTTTATGGTATTGCCAAGTACAGAAGTTTTTTCGGACTAAAAAAAAGAAGGGTTAATTTCAGGATTATCAGGCAAAGTCTTTTAGAAAAAGATTATGCTAAGATTCAGAGGATTTTGGAGAGCCAAAGTTCTCGCATCCTAAATGATTAATGGGACGTTAAAAAAACAGTCAAATCCAATTGAATATTTAATGAAAATATTATTAGATCCACAGATCTTTGATCAGCAAACTTACGGCGGAATATCCCGATATTATACGGAAGTTTTTTCGGTATTGTCAAAAAGAAATGATATTGAGGTAACACTTCCTATCTACAGCTCTGATAATGCTTATATAACTGAAACTGATTTAATGGTAAAAAATAAAAGTCTTCATTTTTTATACAGGGTGTTGGCTTTTTTTAAAATAAGTACCAGAACATTAAGAAGAAAAAATTCTGAAAAATTACTCAATCAGACTTTTGAATACAAGAATTATGATGTATTTGTGCCGACTTATTACAATCCGTATTTTTTAGATAAAATTGGTGATAAACCATTTGTTCTCACTGTTTATGACATGATTCATGAGATTTTACCTGAATATTTTATTGATGATCATTTTAAAGTGGTAGAACGTAAGCTGTTATTGATGGAAAAAGCGACTAAAATTATTGCCGTTTCACACAATACCAAAAAAGATATTACGAAAATATATCCGCATATTGATCCTGCTAAAATAGAAGTGGTGCACCATGGAAGTTCTATAAAAATACATCCTGATGTAAAAGTTAATCTGCCTGAAAATTATATTTTATATGTAGGATCACGCGCAGATTACAAAAATTTCCAATTTTTTCTGAGAGCAGCAGTTCCTTTGTTGAAGCAGAATCACGATTTAATGATTATCGCAGCTGGAGGAGGAAAATTTAAGGAGGAAGAAGTAGAGCTGTTAAAAGAACTTGGTGTTGAAAAACAGGTTTTGCAAAGAAAATTTGACGAAAAAGAATTGGGACACTTTTACCAGAAAGCCAAATGTTTTGTTTTCCCTTCATTATATGAGGGTTTTGGAATTCCCATTTTGGAATCTATGGCATGCGGATGTCCGATCATTTTAACCAGGCACGGTTCTTTTCCTGAAGTTGCAGGAGATGCAGGGATCTATTTTGATTCTGATTCCGAAGAAGATTTACGCACTAAAATAGAAATGCTGCTGTTTGATGAAGATGTCAGAAAACAATATGCCCATAAAGGATTGGAACATGTAAAGAAATTTGACTGGAATGACGCTGCAGAACAATGTCTGAAGGTTTATTCTGATGCTGTGAAACAATAATTTAAAATAATGCAGGCAATGAGTGTGAAGTTAACCATAATTACAATCAATTTTAACAATAAGGAAGGATTGGTCAAAACTTTTGAATCTGTCAAAAGCCAGACGTGGTCAGATTTTGAATATATTGTTATCGATGGAGGAAGTACAGACGGGAGTAAAGAAATAATTGAAAATAATTCTCAGATAACTTATTGGATCAGCGAAAAAGATTCGGGAGTTTATAATGCCATGAACAAAGGCATCCGTAAAGCTTCTGGAGATTATATTATCTTTATGAACAGCGGAGATTTTTTCTACAATGCGCAGGTTTTGGAAAAAATGCAGCATGAACTCAGTTCTGATGTAGGAATACTCTATGGAAATTCAATATACTTTAATGACGAAGGTTATCGAAGGGAAGAAGTTCCGCCAAAAAAACTGACTTTTAGTTTCTTTTACTATGGAGGAATCAATCATCAGGCTGCTTTCATCAAACGAAAACTTTTCGATGAGTTTTTTTATTACAGAGAAGATTATAAAATCTGTGCAGACTGGGAATTTTTTATTGTTCTTATATGTCTGCACAATGTAAGTTATAAACACTTAGAACAGACCATCTGCTATTACGATTATTCGGGAATTTCTGCAAAACCAGAAAACTTAGCTCTTTATCACGCTGAAAGAGAAGTTACGCTGAATAGGTATTTTGGTGCGTTTCTTGAAGATTTGGCGTTAAGCCATGAAGCTAGAGCGAGAAGAATTCAACATGTACTTCATATCAAAAAATTTCCTGCTGCCTGGAGAATTCTGAAATGGATGATCAGCCTTGTGTTGCTGTTTGTACCTAAATTTAAAATGAAAAAAAACTAATTTTAAAGTAGAATTCTGTCGATACAATTAATAAAATAAAAAAAGTGACTTACAGGCTTTCCATAATTACGATCAATTATAATAATGCGGAGGGGTTAAAAAAAACTTTGCAAAGCATTATCCATCAGAATTCTAAAGAATTTGAATATATCGTTGTAGACGGAAACAGCAGCGACGGAAGCAAAGAACTAATTTCTCAAAACAATTCATACATCAGTAACTGGATAAGTGAGCCTGATACCGGTGTTTATAATGCAATGAATAAAGGAGTCAGAATGTCAAACGGAGAATATCTTTTGTTTCTGAACAGTGGAGACCAGCTTGCCGATGAAAATGTAATTGAGAAAATTCTTCCATTTCTGCGAAATGCAGACCTTATCTCAGGAAATTTAATTTACAGTTTAGATGGTGTTCCTCAAACACTTTTCACGCCGCCGGAAAATATTAATCTGACTTATTTCCTTCATTCATTCTTGCCTCACCCGTCTACTTTTATTAAAAAAGATCTTTTCGAAAAAGCCGGTTTTTATAATGAAAATTTAAAAGTCGTTTCAGACTGGGAGTTCTTTTTAAAGTCTTCAGTAATTCATCAGGCAAAATATATGCATATTGATCTGATAGTAAGTGATTTTGATAATTCGGGTCTTTCCAGTAATCCTCAGAATGAGCATCTTATCCAACAGGAAAAGCAGTCTGTATATGAAACACTTTTCCCTGGTCTGAAAGAAGAAATTGAGCTGATTAAGTTTGCTGGTTCCAAAAGAATGCTCCAGATTCATTATATTCATAATAACCACTCTTTTTTGTGGAAATTACTGAAAGGATTTCTGAATATATTAAATCTTTTTTCCTCAGAAAAACAAGTGAAGGCTTTTCGGAAAATTAAATAAAATGGTTATTCTTTATTGATAACCTCCATGTAATAATTCACTGTTTCCTCAAGCATTTTATCCATAGAAAACTTTTCAACGATTGTCTTTCTGGCATTTTGAGAAAGATGCTTAGCAAAAGACTGATCAGAAAATATTTTGAGAATTTTTTCTGCAAAATCATCTTCTGATTTGGCAATCAATCCATTTTTACCATCTTCTACAATTTCTCTAAAAACTTCGAGATCAGAACACACTACAGGCTTTTCTAAAGCCATTGCTTCGGTAAGTGCTAAACCAAAAGTTTCGCCTTTAGACGGAAATATTACTGCTTCAGCTTCCGAAAGCAGTTTTATAACTTCATGTTTATCTTTTCTTCCGTGAAAAACAACTTTATTATGAAGATTATTTTGCTGAATTTTTTCTTTCAGTTGCTCTGTAATTTCAGTTTCTCTGCCAATAAAATTCAGACTGGCTGCAGATTCACTTTGATTAACTTTTATAAAAGCATTCAACGCTGTTTGCGCACCTTTTTCCACAGAAACATTTCCGATATAGAATATAGATTTTGGTTTAATAGTAATATTTTGCTGAGGTCTAAAAAAATCTGTGTCAATTCCATTGTAAATAAGATGGTAATTTTTAGCCCCGAAAACCTGTTTTACTATCTTTTCATTGCTTTTAGAAATCGTAATGACATAATTTGCTTTTTCAAAAGCCTTTTTTTCATTATCAATTTTACCTTTTGCAGCACCATATCCAAAAAAATTATGTAGAACAGACCACGAGCCATGACATCGGATGATGTATGGAATATTTAAATCTTCTGTTACCCGGCTCATACCTTCCCAATCATGAGTTTCTATGATGTCAATTTTTTTATTTCTGATGAAATTTTTAAGTTCTTTTTGTAAATAATTTATTTCCCAATTGTAGATTTTGAAATGTAAATTTTGTAAAAAAGAAATTTTTCCGGTAACAGACCGTAATAGTTCTGCCAGTTTATTTTTCTTAAAATAATCTTTTACAAAAAACACTGATAGGTTTTCTGCTTTTTGTTTAAAAGGCTTTTTAGATGAGCCGAAGACAGAAACTCTTATTCCATGCCGTACAAGACCTTCTGCAAGATTTTGATAAAAAATGCCTGTTCCTCCGCTATTAAGCTGAAATTCTGACTGAAATTCTTTAGTGACAATCAATACATGATTTACTTTTTTCATTTACAGCTTTTTTATTATTTTTTGAAGGTGTTATATGGGGTGATTTTTGAGCATTTACGTTTGGTTGTCATGGTCATTTTATAAACTGAAAACAGTATTTACCCAATGATCCAATGTATATTTGTAATATATATCATCCGGGAGTTTCTCGTAATCAGTTTCAAAAAAACGTTTATTAATGTTGCTGAAATCCTCGTTGAGTATTAAAATATTGTTGGGATTATAAAAATCGTAGTTTTTAATGTTTTCGTTATCAGCAATAATTTTTTTCTCTAAAGCCATAGCTTCAAATATCCGGAAGCTCAGTCCGCTTTGGTTTTCGCGCTGCAGATCTAAAATTACTTTAGAATTGCTGTAAAGTTTAGGCAGTGATTTCTGTGGGATATTGGTTCTTCTGAATTTCAGAATATCAATGTTGTTTTGGTTAATAGCCTGGCTGAAATGTTTTTTCCATCCTTTTTTACCGGCAATAATAGTCTTAAAAGAAATCTGAAGCGGTTCCAGTTTTTTTATCAGGAAATCAAGCTTTTCCAGACGCAGCTTATCATATGAAGTAATGTAAAATAGATCCAGTTCCGGATTTTGTTCTTCTGCAGGCAGATATTTCAGATAATTATAATTGGTAATTTTTTTGAAGCCGAACTGTTTTACATCATGATCATCAAAAGAATAAATTTCGTCAAAAAAATGCAATATATGTTCTGCAGGATTTCTCGACATACTGTCATACAGATAGGCAATATTTTTTACAGTATATTTTCTGATCACTTCATGTACGCGCTCTTCGATAGCTTCAGGATTGATTACCAGAATCTGATCCTGCTTACCTATCTTTTCTAAAGACTCTATGATGAAATTCTGTCTTTTTTCGTGCTTTGGATTTTTACCGGTAAACACTTTGCTCATCGTGTTTTTCACTCTTGCCCTGAAATCTTTATGAGTAAAGGCTCCAATGTTGATGTGGTGAGCTTCTATGCCTTTTTCTTTCAGTATTCGGACGATATGCTCATCGTAATGCCAAAAATCAAAACTTATTAAACAAATTTTCATATAACAAAAGTAAAGATTTTAAAGATTAAATTTCTATTTTTGACAAAAAGCCATCTTTTAGTGAAAAAAAATATTTTAATAGATGTTGAAAGACTAAAATATCCGCGCTCGGGTATTGCTAATGTATGCGTTGCTCTTATTAAAGGATTAGACGAAAAATTATGCCGTTTTGATTATGCTTTTTTCGGACCCAAAAAAAATATCCCTTCTACTGAGAAATTTTTCAGCATTATCAGCTGGCATTTCTGGCATAAGTTTTTCCCGGTTAATACAAACAGGTTTTCCCTTATTCATGTAACTCACCAGCTTTCAGATTATTTTCATTCAATCAATAAAAATCAAAAAAAAGTTGTTACCCTTCATGATCTGAACTTCCTTCATGACAGCAGTTCTGAGAAGAAAATCAGAAAATCTATCCGGAAAGTTCAGAAAAATATTGGTAATGCTGATGCAATTGTATTCATTTCTGAGTTTGTGATGAATGATTTTTTGAAAAATAAACATTTGTTTAAAGTAAAAGATGAGGTGAAATTTCAGGTAATTTATAATGGACTGATTTTTCCGGAAAGAAAAAATTTTCATTCCCGCCATCAATATAATTTTATCAATAAAAAATATATTCTAAACATCGGGGTACTTTTTCCTAAAAAAAATCAGGAAGTTCTGCTCGATCTAATTTCTGCCAATGACCGTGACCTTGTTCTGGTCACATCTTCTGCAAAATCAGATTATAAAGAAAGATTTTTACAAAAAATAAAAGATCTGAAGTTGGAAAACAGGGTTCATATTCTGGAAAATATAGACAACGAAGAAAAATATTATCTTTTACAAAACTGCGAATCTTATTGTCATCCTTCACTGGCAGAAGGCTTTGGAATCCCGCCTGTAGAAGCAATGTTTTTTGGCAAGCCGGTATTTCTGAGCAATCTGACGAGTCTTCCGGAAATTGGCGGAGATCTGGCTTTTTATTTTGATGATTTCAGTACGGAGGCGATGTGTAACAGTTACGAATCCGGAATGAAAATTTATAATCAACATGTTGATGACTATAATGATAAGCTGAAAAATAGAGCCATGAAGTTTGGTTATACAGAAATGGCAGTTGCTTACGAAAAACTGTATGAAAGTTTGCTGAGCTAAGGTCTTATTTTGCCTAATCTTAATTTCCATTTAAACACAGATAGATTATCGCTTCCTTTGATATATATTCTCTGGATCTCAAATTTGTTTTTCCAGGGATAAGTATCAATATTGTTCCCGATTCTTAAAGCGGCAGTAATTCCTGCTTTTTCAAGCATATTAAAGAATTCATTCTTTTTGTGTATTGGAAACTTACCATAAGGATAAGCAAGAATTTTTGTAAACCTTATCTCGTATTTTTCCAGAGTTTTTATGTTTTCAATAATATCTTCTTCAGCTTCCTGTAAAGAAATTTGAGCGTAATTTCTGTGAGAATGGCTGTGAAGAGCAATTTCGATTAAATCAGGATTTAGATTTTTAATTTCCTTAAAAGTCATGAAAGTGCGGCTCGTATCATTAAGAATGAGTTGTGTAGGGATGAAAATAGTGGCTTTTAATCCATATTTTTCAAGGAGAGGAACTAAATGCTGTACATTATTGTAATATCCGTCATCAAAAGTTAAAATAAGTTTGTTTTCCAAAGACTTATTGCTTTCCAAATCTTTAAAAAAAAGAGTGTTGTAATTGTTTCTGATGTAGAACAGTTGTTTTTCCAGATTTTCCCTGCTTACAGTAAGATCGTTTTTGTCTTTAATTTCTTTCTCTGGTAAAACACAGTGATACATTAGAATACGAACACTTTTCGTCTTCGAAAATCGCAGAATTTTATTGGTTAATCTGAACACAGCTACTTAGCTTTAAGAATCTCATTCATTTTAATATACTTTAAAAAAGTGTAGAAAGCACCAGTGATAGATATGTAAAATCCCGCAATACCATCTAAAAAGCCTAATCTTAAGAAATAGATTTTCACAAACTCATAAAAAGGTGAAACGATAATTTTGAACAGGGAAACTTTTTTTTTGCTCAATACTTTTTTTTCTGCCATCAGCTGAGTATAATTATTAATTTTCTCAACGTGATGATTGATGCTTTTGTAAGTGTAATGATTGATATTTCCGTCAAGTTTTCCTTTTTTATCTTTTGTTATAAAAGTTTCATGAACAAGATCATCAGAGTATTTTCCATGTCCTTTTCTGAAAAATCTTTCCCTCCATACATTGCCCCAGCCTCCGTAGCGAATCACTTTATTCAGTAAGATATTATTAAAATGAATCTCAAATACATTGAAGGAAGGATGATGGCTGTGTAAAACCTTTTTGATAGATTTCATGGCATCTTCATCCGGGATTTCATCGGCATCTAAAAACAAAATCCAGCTGCCACTGCAATTGTCTATCGCAAAATTTTTCTGTTGACCGAAACCTTCAAATTTTTTTTGTATAAACTTTACTTTTGAATACTTTTCACAGATTTCTCTTGTTTTATCGGTAGAAAAACTGTCCACAACAACGATTTCATCTGCTAAAGCATCAATGGCTTGCAGGTTTTTCTCTATTATCCTTTCTTCGTTATAGGTAATTATTGCTATAGAAAGATTCATACACTTTTGTTGTAAATGCAAAAATACTGTTTATTTTAAGACTGCAGAATATGTTATAAAACAGTTTTTTTATAATGAAAAAGCACTCCGAATGATAGGGAAGTGCTTTAATTTTTTCATGAAAAATTTTAGTTACGGTACTCTAAAACCGTTTTTTCAATAATTTTCACACAGTCAAGAAGCTGTTCTTCGGTAATCACCAAAGGCGGAGCCAGTCTGATGATATTTCCGTGAGTAGGTTTTGCAAGAAGACCGTTTTCTTTTAGCTGTAAGCAAAGATTCCATGCTGTTGAACTTTCCGGTGTATCGTTGATCAGAATAGCATTTAGTAAACCTTTTCCTCTTACTTTCGTAATAAGACTGGTCTTTTCTATTACTTTTTCAATTTCGTTTCTGAATAATTTTCCCAACTCTTCGGCTCTTTCAGAAAGTTTTTCTTCTTCTACAACATCCAAAGCCGCTATTGCAACCGCACAGGCGATGGGATTTCCACCAAATGTAGAACCATGTTGTCCGGGTTTTATCACATTCATGATTTCGTTGTCTGCCAAAACTGCCGAAACCGGATACATTCCGCCAGAGAGAGCCTTTCCTAAAATTAAAATATCAGGCTGGACATTTTCATGATGGCAGGCAATTAACTTTCCTGTTCTCGCGATTCCTGTCTGAACTTCGTCTGCAATAAAAAGAACATTGTGTTTTTTACATAATTCAGAAGCTTTTTTAAGGAAATTTTCATCCGGTACATAAACTCCGGCTTCCCCCTGGATAGGCTCTACCAAAAATGCTGCAATATTTGCTGCCTCTCTGTTTAAAACTTCTTCTAAAGCATTGATATCATTGTAAGGAATTTTTACAAAACCAGGAGTAAAAGGTCCGTAGTTCTGGTTAGCATCAGGATCGTTTGAAAAAGACACAATTGTGGTTGTTCTTCCGTGGAAATTGTTTTCACAAACAACAATTTTTGCAGCGTTTTCTGAAATTCCTTTTATTTCGTAGCTCCATTTTCTGGCTAACTTAACGGCTGTTTCTACGGCTTCAGCGCCGGAATTCATCGGCAAAACCTTATCAAAACCAAAAAGTGTTGTTATTTTTTTCTCATATTCTCCCAACTTGGAGTTGTAAAAAGCTCTTGAAGTCAATGCCAATTTTTTAGCCTGATTTACTAAAGCATCTACGATTTTCGGATGCGAATGCCCTTGGTTTACAGCAGAATAAGCTGAAAGGAAATCATAATATTTTTTGCCTTCAACATCCCATACAAAAACACTTTCACCTTTGTCTAAAACAACAGGAAGGGGATGATAGTTGTGTGCGCCATGTTTTTCTTCAAGATCTATAAAATATTGTGAGTTTTTTGTTTGTTCTGCTGTTGACATATCTTTTTTACTTTTGACAAATTTAATAATTCCTGATTAAATGTTATGGCAGAAGATTAAGATTGAATGTTTCCAGATTATAGAAAGATATTACATTAAAAGTTTATAAATCAGTAATGTTTTGTAAGGTGATGATAAATGATAGTTTTTATATCTTTTTTTTGTTCTGATATTTTTTTTAACAAAAAAACCGCCTCAATTTGAGACGGTTATAAAATGTTATTTTATTTTTTTGTAAATTTTATACACAAAATAACTTAGTCCGATAAGAAAAATACAAACTAAAATTTGCCAGATTATTAAACCGCTACCCGGATTTATTTTATTTGTTTGCATATTAATTACCTATTGTATTTCATTTATAAAATTATAGGATTGAGTATGAATGCTCAATTCTATAAGTAATAAAAAAGATAGTATGATTTTTTCTTTATTATAGCTACTTATTTCGTGAAAATTATTCTTTGAAATTTACTTTATTTTGTTATATATAAGATAATATTCAAATTCCGTAGAATCGGTTGGGCTATTTATTCCATAATAGTAGTGCATTCCCGTCTTTTGAGATTTTTTGAATCCTAATAGATATATCGTTGCATTTTTCACATATAAATTTGGAGAAAGAGATATAATACCTTTGCTAAAAATTAATCTTCCATTTAGATTATCAATATGCTCTCCCTGATTAAAATAAAATTTATTAAATGTAAAAGTTGAATCTTTTTTAATCTCTAAAAATAAAGTATCTCCTTTTTTTAGATTAAAATATTTATAATCATCCCTATTATAAAACTCATTCTTTATTGGGACGAAGTAATATTTACCAATTACCTCTTCTAATCTAGGAGCATAATTTGGTAAATCTAAAAGATTTTCTTCTTCTTTACTACTAAAACAATTCATAAGTATTGCTAAAGCAATACTTATGAATAAAAATCTTAAAAGTTTATTGTTTCTGTCCATGTAAATATGTTTGCGATAGTACCGCCAAGATGAAGGCCACTTCCCACGGGTTTGTCATTTATTATACCTTGATTACCATTAGGTCCTTTAATAAATCGAGTGCCTGATTCCCAACCTAGATTATTTGATATTGAAAACTGCACAACAGCACTATATGTAGATTTTGATAAAACATTTGCCTTTATCGGGTAAGATCCTAGCATTTGTATTCCTATATTAGCATTTGAAATGGTAGAATAGAAAGCGTTAACATTATAAGTGAAATATCCAGTAATTGCTGGCGAGCCTACATTGAATGTTCCGTTTGCTAGATTTGTTTTAATGGTAGATAAAATGCTAGGTTCCCCTTTGGGGAAATTTTTAACTGCATTTGTTGATGGATTATAAATATCGTTTCCTGTAATAACATTAGAAGAATTGTTAAAATTAATTGTATTATTTACAAATTTCCCTGGTGTTAGTTCGAACAACCAAATGTTAAACAAATCTCCCCATTTCATAGTATTTGTATTGAAGTCCACCATCGGGGTTACCGCTTCTATGCGAATTTTGTCAATTGCTTTATTACTCCAATAAATGGTTGAAGGATATTTTTGTCCCATTTTGTACATAGGTAAATACAGGTAATTTCTTGTATGTTTTGCAGTGGTATAAACACCATATGAAATTGCCTGCTTAACTTTTAGTTTTAGTGTTTCTATATTAGGCCAAGAAATATCCAAACTGTTTAATGTTCCGTTTTGATTATTTATGAGGATATCAGTAATGGTATTTGCTGACTCGTTTGCAAACTCATAACCAGATCCGTCAATATCTTCCATTTTAATGATATCTAAGTCTGAAGGATTATTTTTATAATAATTTACAGATTCTTGTGTAGAATTCATAAAATAATTTAATGCCCAATATGCAAACTCATGATTTTTCAAACGTTTTTCGTCAGTTGAATTATCCTGTAATTTTATCCAATTTCCTACAATATTTAATCTTTCAGAAATAAAATCTTTTGCATCCGGGGAAAAATTATTGGCTACTAAGTAATCTTTTACAAGATTAAATGTTGCGGTATAACTTGGAAGTATTAAGCCATTTCTACCAAGTGCAGTAAAAACATTTACTGTCGCAGACATATTTGCCCAATTTTCTGCACAGTAAGTATCTCCCTCCGAGCAAAGTAAATATAAATCATCATAAGAAATAAACATAAACGTATTGTAGGGATTACTTGGAATGTAACTTCCAGTAGAGCCACCTCCACCACTTCCAGCTCCTGGAGAGCTACTTCCAGTACCGGGAGCACCAGTTCCAGGACCAGAAGATCCACCGCTGGAAGATCCACCGCCCCCAGACTCTTCTCCACAATGATTATATGCTGCTATAATTTCATTAGGTTGGGCTTGGGAAGGAGTGCCAGCTAATGGACATGCTGCGCCGTATGAATGATGTTCACTTCCTGCACAAGGATGAGTCTCATAAATATATTCCCAACAACCTTCGAAATAGGAGTAAGTGCCACCTTTTGCGTTAATTGATATATTATTTATCACAAAAGATCTCACTTTTCCAGATAAATTGATAGGAGTTCCTTTTATATATTGTTCCTTCTCTATTTTTGTAAGGCTATACTGAAATAAGGCACCCGAAAATGAATTATCTGCATTTTTTCGTAAAACTAAGTTTTCTACGACATCGTTTGGATATGTTCTGGAAACAGGGAATGTATAGGTTTCCTTATTACCTTCTTCGATTAATAGAACCTTATTGGTCTCAATAACTGCGCCATCCAATATAGAATCTTGAATACTTTTGGCATTCAGTGCTTTTCTGAAAAACTTATTTTCTAAATCTGAGAGAGTTTTTGACAGAGATTTTCTAGAGCGAACTTGATCGTAATCTAAAACTGAAACTTTTAAATTTTTCCGATGTATTTCTTGTTCAGCTAACAAATTTTCCTGTCTGCAAGAATGCAAAAATGCTGTTAAGATGACCAGTGTAGCCAACAGCCTGAAACTGATTTTTTTCATTTTGAGTGTATTTATTTTAATGTTTAAGAGTGCAATAATAAAATAAATTTTTCAAAATACTGCGATATTTTTATTCGGGTTTTATTCGGGTTTACCCACATAATCTTATATTTGTAAAAAATAAGCCAATGACAAAAGAAAACTTAATTCGGATACGAAAGCAAAAGAAATTTTCTCAACAGGATGTTGCCGAGCATCTGAACATCAGCCAATCTCATTATCAGAGGAAAGAAAAAGGAGAAATAGGGATCACCAATAATGAATGGGAGCGTATCGCCAAACTTCTGGAAGTAGATGTTGAAGAAATTAGAGAAAATGATGCAAACAACGTAATGAATAATTTTGACAACAGTTCGGGTAATTATATCGGCAATAACAATAACTACTGTAATATCCCGGAATATATTCTCGAAAACCAAAAAGACTATATTACTCTTTTAAAAGAAGAAAACAAAAGACTAAAGCAGGACAACAAAGATCTGCGGGCAGAAAATACATTGCTGAAATCTCAGAAATAATGCAGTTTCTGCCGAAGATTTTGTCAAAGTCTATCATAAAAAAACCGCCTCAATTTGAGACGGTTAATTTATTAAAGTAATCTTAATGATTATCATACTTTCTGTCCATTACAAAATCTTCCATGAATTTTGTAGTGTAATTTCCTGAAAGATATCTTTCGTCTTCCATGAGCTGTCTGTGGAAAGGAATCGTGGTTTTTACACCTTCAACGTAGAACTCTTCCAAAGCACGTTTCATTTTTGAAATCGCTTCTTCTCTGGTCTGAGCAGTTGTGATCAACTTCGCAATCATTGAGTCATAGTTGGAAGGAATGGTATATCCTGAATAAACATGCGTATCAACACGGATTCCGTGTCCTCCCGGAATGTTTAATCCTGTAATTTTTCCCGGTGAAGGTCTGAAATCTGTATAAGGATCCTCAGCGTTAATTCTACACTCTATGGAGTGCAGTTTCGGATAATAATTAATTCCTGAAATCGGAGTTCCTGAAGCTAATAAAATCTGCTCACGGATCAGGTCATAATCTACAACCTGCTCAGTAATAGGATGTTCTACCTGAATTCTCGTATTCATTTCCATGAAATAGAAATTTCTGTGTTTGTCAACCAAAAATTCGATGGTTCCAACACCTTCATAACCAATAAACTCTGCAGCTTTTACCGCAGCTTCGCCCATTTTTTCACGGAGCTCATCGGTCATGAATGGGGAAGGGGTTTCTTCCGTCAGTTTCTGATTTCTTCTCTGAACCGAGCAGTCTCTTTCAGAAAGGTGACAGGCTTTACCGTATTGGTCACCTGCAACCTGAATTTCAATATGTCTTGGCTCTTCAATAAGTTTCTCCATATACATACCCCCGTTACCAAATGCAGCTACTGCTTCCTGAATAGCAGATTCCCAGTGCTCTTTAAGGTCTTCAGCCTTCCATACCGCTCTCATTCCTTTTCCACCTCCGCCTGCAGTTGCTTTGATCATCACGGGATATCCTGTCTCTTCAGCAATTTTTACGGCGTGTTCGTAAGATTCAATCAATCCGTCAGAGCCCGGTACACAAGGTACACCCGCTGCTTTCATGGTAGCCTTAGCATTAGCTTTATCTCCCATTTTTTCGATCTGCTCCGGAGAAGCACCAATAAATTTGATGCCGTTTTTCTGGCAGATTCTTGAAAAGTTAGCGTTTTCGGATAAGAAACCGTAGCCTGGATGAATCGCATCTGCATTAGTAATTTCTGCAGCTGCAATAATATTTGGAATTTTAAGATATGAGTCTTTACTCATTGCAGGACCTATACAAACCGCTTCATCAGCAAATCTTACATGAAGACTGTCTTTGTCTGCAGTTGAATAAACTGCAACGGTCTTGATTCCCATTTCTTTGCACGTACGTAAGATACGCATTGCAATTTCGCCACGATTGGCAATTAATATTTTTTTGAACATCTTCTTTAATTTGAAAATTAGATAATTTGAAAATTAGACATGAGTACGAAACTTAAAAGTTAGCTATCTAACTTCTAACTTCTAACTTCTAACTTCTAACTAAATTATGATGGGTCTACCAAGAATAAAGGTTGATCGTATTCTACAGGAGTAGCGTCATCTACCAAAATCTTCACGATTTTTCCGCTTACCTCAGATTCGATCTGGTTAAATAGCTTCATTGCTTCAATAACGCAAACTACTTTTCCGTTAGAAACTTCGTCACCAACATTTACGAAAACATCTTTGTCCGGTGATGGTTTTCTGTAGAAAGTTCCGATCATAGGAGACTTGATGGTTACATATTTACTATCATCTGTAGCCGCTTCTGTTTTTTCTGCAGCAGCTGGAGCAGCCGGAGTAGCTGGAGCCGGAGCAGCTTGTTGTGGAGCTGCCTGATACATTGCCGGCTGAGCAACATAGCTTACTTCGTTACCTCCAAGTGGAGTTTTAATAGTAATTTCGAAATCTTTAGTTTTATATTTTACTTCTGAAACTTCAGCTTTAGATACAAACTTGATAAGATTCTGTATGTCTTTAATGTCCATAAAATTGATATTTGATTTGTTGCCAAAGATACCAAAAAAACATAAAAAACAACAAAAAACCGCCAAATTTTATCAAAATTGGGCGGTTTTTGTATTAAAACGAGTGTTTTCGGGTGAAATCTACTCTTAGTTTTCTTCTGTAGCTGCTACTTCTTTTTCCAATACTACTTTTCCTCTGTAGTATAGTTTTCCTTCATGCCAGTGAGCTCTGTGATAAAGGTGAAGCTCACCTGTTGTAGCATCTTTAGCTAATTGAGGAACTACAGCTTTGTAGTGAGTTCTTCTCTTATCTCTTCTTGTAGACGACTGTCTTCTCTTTGGATGTGCCATTTTCTAATAACTTTTTTAATTGATGAGCGATGAGATTCATCATCTCATCATTAAACTATTTAATTTTTATTCTTTAAATTTTTTAGTGCGTCCCATCTTGGATCGCTTTTAGGTTCTTCATTCTCTTCAGGCTCTTTAGAACTGAATTTTTCAAGAATTTTTAAATCTTCTTCACTGAGATCAGGAGATATTTTTTTCATCGGTATTGCCAATGCTACGTTTTCGTAAATAAGCTGTGCTACGTTGAAATCGTGATCACTGGCTGGAATGGTAATAACATCTTCTTCGCTGTCATCATATTCTTCTCCAAACTTTACCAGAATATCAATCTGGTTTTCTATGGGATGGCTGAAAATTTCGCTTGAAATATCACATACCAAATCTACTGTACCATTTACTTTTATTTCAAATTCTAAAAAAGTAGTGTGCTTATTAAGCAAAACATCTACAGTTATTTTAGGATTTGTAAATTCCTGATCAGTGTCAAATAATTGAAAGAACTCTTTATCTATCTCAAATTTGAACTCGTGTTTCCCGGTTTTTAATCCGGAAAAGCTTATGTCATAGTTTCTTAACTTGTCCATAAAATGAGTGTGCAAAAATATGCATTTTTTTTAATATTACAAATAAATTCAAAACAAATTATTTTATTTGTTTTTATGTTACATTTCTGTTTCTACAGGCAGATCTTAATCTACGCCGTTATCCGAAGGTATTCTTCTTGGCTGTAGTCTGTTGTTCATCAAATCATGATAATCATTTCTGTTGTTGAAGATTTTGATGGCGGTGAAAATAGCCTCCATAAAGCTTTGCTCATCGGCTATATTTTTTCCGGCAATATCATAGGCCGTTCCGTGATCGGGAGATGTCCTGATGAATGGGAGTCCTGCGGTATAATTTACCCCTTCTTCATATGCAAGAGTTTTAAAAGGAGCAAGACCCTGATCGTGATACATGGCTAAAACAGCATCATAGTTTCTGTATTTTTCTGGCTGAAAAAAGCTGTCGGCAGGGAAGGGTCCAAAAGTAAGAATTCCGTAGTCGGAAAGTTCTTTGATTGCCGGAGAAATGATTTCAATTTCTTCATTTCCTATTACACCGCCGTCTCCAGAGTGAGGATTAAGTCCCAAGACCGCAATTTTTGGTCTGGGAACAGAAAAATCTTCTATCAGGCTCTGGTTAAGAATTTTGATTTGCTTTTTGATCTTTTCTTTTGAGATGTTTTCAGCAACCTTAGAAATAGGAATGTGGTGTGTGGAAACAGCCACTTTTAAATCTTCAGTTACCAGAAACATTAAACCTTTTTTGTTGAATTTTTCTTCAAAATATCCGGTATGTCCTGCGTGTTTAAAGCCCATCTTCACCATCTCATCTTTATTGATAGGTGCTGTCACAAGTACGTCAATTTCTCCTTTGATCAGCGCTTCTGTTGCTGCTTCCAGAGAATCTATAGCCATTTTGGTTGATTCTTCCGTGGGAGTTCCCAGCTCTACATTCACATTCTCTTTGGTAAGATTTACCATATTCAGCTTTCCGTTCTGGGCTTGTGAAGCTTCTGTGATGTAGTTGAAATTTAGATTTAATTTAAAAATATTTTTCTGGTAAGTAAATAATTTGCCCGAGCCAAAAATAACAGGAGTAAAAAAATCTGTAATGGTTTTGTCTTTCAGACATTTCATGATGATTTCCGGACCGATACCGTTAAAATCACCTATTGAAATTCCTACTCTTACTTTATGGTTTTTTGAGCTCATTTTGATTATCTTTGAAGATTATAATTTACAAATTTAGCAAAAATAATATGTTCACAGGAATTATTGAATCAGTAGGAGTTATTGAAAGAATACATCAGAACGGAACCAATATAGATTTCACTCTCAGCTGCCCTTTTACACATGAACTAAAAATAGACCAAAGTCTTGCCCATAACGGATGTTGTCTTACGGTAGTTGATATTAATGAGGGTCAATATGTCGTAACAGCTATCAATGAAACTTTAGAAAAAACAAATTTGGGTGAATGGCAGGTTGGAAGTATCGTGAATCTTGAACGTTGTACGGTGATGAATGGAAGGCTTGACGGACATATTGTGCAGGGACATGTGGATAAAACCGGAAAAATTATCAGCATTGAAAATAAAGATGGCAGTTATTTTGTTACTGTACAGTATGATTCAGAAGGTAACTTTGTTACGGTTCCTCAAGGTTCAATTACCATGAACGGAATTAGTTTAACGGTGGCAAAAAGTGAGGATTATCAATTTTCAGTAGCCATTATCCCATATACCTGGGAATTTACCAATATGAATACATTGAAAGTTGGAGATAAAGTCAATCTTGAATTTGATATTATCGGTAAATACATTACAAAACTAACTGGCAGGCAGAATGGCGTTTAATATTTATAAAGGATACAGTTTAAGAAACCGGGTTTTTTTCGGTTTTTTGCTGGTTTGCCTTTTGAGTGTTGCTGCATCTTCTCTTGTCCCTTATTTTGTATTGCGAAATAATGCGCTCAAACAGAGTAAGATTGATATGCAGGAGAAAACCAATGCTGTAATACGTTTCTTAGATTATGCTGTAAGCTCTGCAACTATTCAGACTGACGATCTTCACACGGTTTTAAAAAATAAAATCTTCGAAATTGCGGACATTAATCAGCATGATATTGCCATTTATGATCTTCACGGGAATTATCTTGTTTCTAATAAGGATAACGATGTGACCTTAAGAAAAAAAGTTCCGCTAAAAATTGTCAACAAGATTTTGTCAGACGGGGCAAGATACGACGTTCGAGGATATGACGAGTCCAAAGATGCAGTGTACACATCGTCGTATTTGGTGCTTAAAAACAATGTTCTGGAGCCTATCGGCATTGTATACATTCCTTTATACCACAATGAGTCTGCGTATCTGGATGTGCTTCATAAGTATGTAATGTACATTTTGATTGTAGATCTTCTGATTATTATTTTCAGCATCTGGCTGAGTTGGGTGACTTCTAATAATCTTGCTAAAAATATTACTAAGTTTTCTGATATGATTACCAGAATCACACTGTTTGAAAACGAAATGCGCCCCATTAAGTATTATAAAAATGATGAATTGAATGCTTTGGCTCGTGCATATAACCGGATGATTCTCCAGATCCAGGATCAGAAAGAAAGACTGCGGTTTAAGGCTTCAGAAGAAGCATGGCGTGAGATGGCAAAGCAGGTTGCACATGAAGTAAAAAATCCGTTAACACCCATGAAGCTTACCATTCAGAATTTTGAAAGAAAATTTGATCCTGAAGATCCTAATGTAAGGGAAAGGGTAAAGCAGATGAGTAAAACCATGGTAGATCAGATTGATGTCATTGCAACGGTAGCTTCTGCATTTTCTGAATTTGCCAAACTTCCGGAGAAAAATAATGAAGTTGTAAATCTTAATGCTGAAATTGAAGACATTTTGAGAGTTTTTAATGATGACCAGATCTTTATTCATGCGAATAAGAACAATATCATGATGACCATTGATAAAGTCTTTCTTTCAAGAATCATTACCAATCTGGTTACCAATGCAAAACAGGCAAAAAGTGATGACAGAGAATTGATGATTAATGTTGATCTGGAGCAGCATCAGAGAAGAGTGATTATTTCCGTTCAGGATAACGGTACAGGCATTCCTGAAGATATGTTCGAGAGAATTTTTGAACCTAATTTTACGTCTAAAAACAGTGGAATGGGATTAGGACTTTCCATGGTTCGGAAAATGGTGGAAGATTACAAAGGAGAAATTACCGTAAAATCTGAAGTGGGGAAAGGTTCTACATTTACAATTACGTTACCTACAAATTTATAGTGAAACCTTTTCATTTTAAACAATTTGAAATTCAGCAGTCTAAAGATGTTTTCCGGGTGGGAACAGATGGGGTGCTTCTTGGGGCTTTTTCCGATGTTATTAACGCTTCCCGTGTTTTAGAAATCGGAACCGGTACAGGTTTGATTTCTTTAATGCTCGCACAAAGAAATTTATCTGCGCAATTTTTGGGAATTGATATAAGTCAGGAAGCTGTATGTCTTACCAAAATTAATTTTGAAAGATCGCCTTTTGCATCAAGATTGAAGAATGAATATGGTGATTTTAAATATTTTCAAACAGAAAATAAATATGACTTAATTGTTTCAAATCCACCATATTTTGAAGTTTCCGACTCTGAAAGAGACAAATTGGCAAGACAGACCGTAGAATTAAATTTCATCCAGCTTATATCCCAATCTGTAACATTATTATCTGAAAAAGGAATTTTATCGGTAATCATTCCGGCAGAATCTGGTATGGGATTTATAAAAACAGCAGAAGATAACAGTTTGCACCTGATCCGTAAAATAAATATTCGGGGTATAGCAAACTCGAAAGTCAAGAGGTTGATCATGGAATTTTCTTTGGCCGAAAAAAAATTTCAGGAGATTGACTTTACCATAGAAAAAAGTCCGAGAATATACTCGGACGAATATCTTGAACTCACTAAAGAGTTTCACGTTTTTACAAAAGAAGCTGGAAATTAGATTTAAAAGTTACTTAGCTAATGAACTATAGACTTCTTAGTTGCCTATTATTCAAATAATTCTGAAGTATCCAAAACTGAAACTTTTCCATCCTCGCATCTTATGGCTTCTCCCGGGAAATTTTGAATCATATGATAATCATGGGTTGCCATCACTACTGCAGCGTGATTGTCTTCGGCTACTTTTTTCAGAAGGGTCATAATTTCATTGGAAGTTTCCGGGTCAAGATTTCCTGTCGGCTCGTCTGCTAGAATAAGATCAGGATGATTTAATAAAGCTCGTGCAATGGCAACACGCTGTTGCTCTCCTCCAGAAAGCTCATGCGGCATTTTGTGCTTTTTTCCTTTCATGTTTACGCTGGATAGAACTTCATTGATTCGGTCATCTATTTTATGTTTATCGTTCCAGCCTGTCGCTTCCAGTACAAATTTCAGGTTTTTCTCTACCGTTCTGTCTGAAAGAAGCTGAAAGTCCTGAAAAACAATACCGAGTTTTCTTCTCAGATTAGGTATATCTGAAGCACGAAGCTTAGCAAGATCGAAGCCCACTACTTCGCCTTTTCCCATTGCTAAAGGAATGTGACCGTACAGCGTCTTCAGAAGAGAACTTTTGCCGGATCCGGTTTTACCAATTAGGTAACAGAATCTTCCTTTTTTTATATTTAAATTTACATCGGAAAGCACCGTGAAATTTTTCTGGGAAATTTTTGCGTTTTGCAGGTGGATGATGCTGTCTCCTGAAATATTTGTATGTGGCATAATCTTGTTTTTAAGAAGCTTTTCAAAAACTTTTTTTCAGATTTTAAAAGTAAAAAAAGATATTTTATAAACCTAAAGAATTAGCAAATTTTAACAACAAAAAATGCCTGAAAAAGTACTTTTCAAGCATGATTTGTATATTGTATAACTAAAGAATTATCTTTTAGCTCTTGCAGAACTTACGGTAAGGCTTTTTCTGCCTTTAGCTCTTCTTGCAGCCAAAACTCTTCTTCCGTTTGGCGTAGACATTCTTTCTCTGAAACCGTGTTTGTTTCTTTTCTTTCTTTCTGATGGCTGGAATGTTCTTTTACTCATTACTATATGTTTAAATCGTAATTATCTATTATTTTTTCAGGTTGCAAAGATATAGATTTTTTTATAAGATACAAACTTCTTTACTTTTTTTTTGATAATATTTTAATCATTTTCGTAAATGGTTGCCGGTCATATTAAATTTCGGTTTTATTATATTTGCACACGATTATTATGAAACGTAAAATATTTACACAATGTCTGAAAAAATTATCTTTTTATTGTCAGTTCTTATCTTTTTACAAGTTTCAGGGCAGGTTGAAACTTCAGAAAACCAAGTAAAAGACAGTCTGTATATTCAGGAAGTAGAAGACAGTCAAAAACCTTTTAAAATATTGCATGCAGAACCCCTTTATATTGATTTGATCCGTGATTTGGGAGCCAGGAAAGGTGAAAAAGAATGGAATGTCGGGGTAGGGCTTATTGATAATAACAGATTTGATAAATATGAAGCTCTGGTTGAATATGAGTGGGCTCCTCTTAACAGGCTCGGTCTGGAGGTTGAACTACCATTCAGTTTTTACTCCTCAAAGGAAAGTCCCGGTACGAAACTCAACGGGTTGAAACTTGCTGCACAATATACTTTTTTGGTGTCGGAACCACACAATACCAGTCTGGCACTCGGTTATATTCATGAATTTGAAATGAATAAATTTGAAAACTACGGGAAAGGAAAATTATTCACAGGAAATATCTATAATCCTTTTTTTGTAGCAGCTAAAAGATGGGGAAATAATTTCCATACCCTTTTATATACAGGACCTGTAATTCATCAGCATTTTGGAACAGCTTCTGCTGAAACTTCGTGGGAAATCAATTCAAATTTTCATTACATGATTACAGGCACAAGAAACTTTATTGGGGTGGAGTTTAATAAATCAGTTTACAACAACGATTTTGATATGACTATTCGCCCTCAAATGAGACTGGGGATTTCAGAAAACACAATGGTTGGTATTGTAACAGGAATTCCCATCAATAGAGAAAACCAGAGATTCAGCTCTTTTTTGAGATTTATCTATGAGCCTAAACACAAACACAAAGGTGAATAATATTGTTAAATGAAGTGTTAAGGTATTATGATTTTCCCTAATAATTCCAGCCAGATTATATATCCTGAAATTCCTCCTATTATGCCGGAAGCTATGAATGTAAGTCTTTGCCGGAGTGGTATGAATGTGAAAATTACAATAAGAGAAATAACACATCCGATAAAAGCCGTGACCAATGTAATACTCCAGATTTCCCAACCAAAATATTTTGAAATTTTCACTTCGTCACTTTTTGTAGAGAGATTTCCAGTTATCAAATAGCGTGAATCCAAAGTGTGAAATTTGCAGTTTGCCTGAGCCAGAACATCGAAAGAAAAATATAAAGCCAGTATTTTAAATGTAATTTTTCTGAATTTATTATTTTTTTTCTATTGACATACAGCAAAATCAAACCCATACTGCCTGTGAGCATAGTCTGTATAGGTCCGCCTATGGTTAAGAATGTTTTCTCTTGAGGTAATATTTGTGTTTCTAGCAAAACTCGTATAAGCATAGTGTACTTTCATCGGTATATGCAGTATTTTTGCAGCTAAATAATGTCCGTACTCATGAGATAATGTTCCGGCTACTGTTGAAATGATAAAACCAATGCTTAGATAAAACAGAAGTCTGAAATAAAGTGATGGTGAAATGTATTTATTAATCATTTGTATTTAAGGAAGTATTATTATAATAATCTATGTGTAAAAGTTACTAAGTTACGGCATGTCTTGTTTTTAAAAACTTTATCTTTGGAAACTCAAATTTAAAGAAAATGTTTACACCTGCAGAGCTTTTAGAAATCAATACACTCCTTGTTCCGGAAAATAAAATCGTGATTCTTACCCACTACAATCCGGATGGTGATGCTATTGGATCAAGTTTAGGATTGAAACATTATCTAAAGGCAAAAGGAATTGATGCAGATGTCGTTGTACCCAATGACTTTCCGAAATTCCTAAAATGGATGCCTGAAGCAAAGAAGAATGTTATTGGAGAATATAAAAGGAAATTGGCTTTTGATCTGATCAATGAGGCAGATGTTATTTTTTGTCTGGATTTTAATTCGCCTTCCAGAATCGGACTTTTAGGAGAGTGGCTGATGAGAGCAAAGGCAAAAAAAATTCTTATTGATCACCATCAGCAGCCGGAAGATTTTGATTTTGTTTATTCTGATACTGTGATTCCGGCAACCTGTCAGATGATTTATCATTTTATTGAAGCTATGGATGACGAAAAGCTTGTCAATAAAGATATTGCAGACTGCCTGTATACCGGAATAATGACAGATACGGGCGGATTTCGTTTCCGGTCAACAAGTGCGGCAACGCATAGAATTGTTGCTAATTTAATTGAAAAAGGAGCAGATCCTTCCATCATTACTTCAAACACATGGGATACCAATACAGTTTCCCGACTGCATTTGCTGGCTTTGATTTTAGGTAGGATAGAAGTGGTAAACAACGGAACAGTAGCCGTTTTGTATCTTACCAGAAAAGAATTGCAGGAATATGGCTTCCAAAAAGGTGATACAGAAGGTTTCGTTAATTACGGTTTAAGCATTTTAGGAGTAAAAATGGCAGCTTTTTTCATGGAAGACCTGTATGAAGACTTTATCAAAATATCTTTCAGGAGCAAAGATAATATGGATGTTAATCAGTTTTCGAGAAAATATTTCAACGGCGGTGGTCACATCAATGCTGCGGGAGGTAAGTCTTATGAAAATCTAATGGATACTATTGAGATTTTTAAAGAGAAAATAGAAGCGGAAGAAAATTTATAGTTAACATCCTGATTTAGAAAACCCGTTTGTATCCTTTTTGTTCGAGCTCCAGACAAGTGTATTCGTAAACTTCCTGAAACATCACATCCAGAAATTTTTTATTAAACAGACTAAATTTGGTCATTTTTGGAGGATCCAGAAATATGTCGCAGGATTTAGCTTTAGAATAAACAGATTTGGCGATGGCAAGATGCAGAATCCGGTCAAATTCTTTCATCAGGCTCATGTTTTCAAGTTTGTCATAGCTGATGGAGTTGACGTGTGAGCCAATCAGAAAATCGCATTTGTCAATAATGGGCTCTATAGGAAGATTGTCTAAAACGCCACCGTCAACATAGATTTTTTGTCCGATTTTTACAGGTGGCAATACAAAAGGAACACTGGATGAAGCCAGAAGCGGAGCAAATAATTCTCCTTTCGAGAAAAAATCTACGATCCCATGCGTCATCTCTGTAGCAGCAATATAGACAGGTATTTTCAATACTTTGAAATCATCTTCGGGAAAATGATCTGTAAAAAGTTTCAGGATGAATTTTGAACTGAAAATTCCGTTTTTTGAAAGTTTCAGATAAGAGCGGGAGAAAAAAGTAGTCTGTTTTACAATTTCAAACATTTCGTCGGGCGTTTTTCCCAAAGAATAAAATGCAGCAACAATAGAGCCTGCGCTTGTTCCTGAAATAATATGAGGTTTCAGGTTGTATTCTTCCAGAGCTTTCAGGACAGCGATATGGGCAATTCCGCGCATCCCGCCACCTGATAAAGTAAGACCGATAACCGGTTTCTTTTTTTTGAAAGAGAATAATCCCATTTAAAGAATAAATTTTTTCGGTAGATGATGAAGAAGCTCCGAGTTGATGATTTCGGCACAGATTGAGGGTTTTTCCCAATGACCATTATGTCCGCAATCCAGAATATAGGATTTTATATTGGTTCTGTCCGGAAGGTTCTTAATCATAGCTTCTGTTTTTACTGCATTGTCATGCTTGCCGGCAATAACCAGAATTTTAGAATCAAGTTTTTCCAGAATATCTTTTCTTTCCGGTCTCTCCACCATTCCTTTTACACAGGCTAAAGCTCCGAGATTATTTGTAGAAAGGGCAATTTCGAGAGCGGTTTCTATTTTGCCTTCAAGTATGTCTCTTTCATTGGGATTGAATAAATTAGGGATTCCTGCTTTTGCATAATGTGTGAAAGCATCCTTTATAATACGGTAGCTTTTTCTGCGCTGCTCTTTTTTTTCTTCGTCATCTGCTAAAAAAGTTGAGAAAAATAAAGTTAAAGTTTTCAGATCTTGAGGGAACTTTTCTGCATAGGCAAGAGAAACATATCCTCCCATTGAGTGTCCCAGGAGATGAAAATCTTTTATTTTTTCCCGGTCCAGAACTTTTTTTACCTCATCTGCCATCAGTTCCATAGTGTGTACTTCTGCAATGGTTTCAGACTTCCCGTGTCCGGGAAGATCTACTTTAAATAAAGTAAAATCTTTGGAAAGGTTTTTTTCCAGATCTTTCCATATAGAAATATTTTCCATAAAACCATGAAGTAAGACAAGGGTTTCTTTTCCTTCTCCTTTTTTTTCAAAATTGAGCATGGGTTACAATTTAAAAGTGAATGTCAATGTAGTCTACAAATCCCGAACCGTTTACCATATCCTGTAGACGATAAGTTTTTCCTCCGTTTTTAGACATGAATGTTTTAGTGCCTTTTCGGGTGTAAGGTCTGCCATTATCATTCACCGAAATCTTTTGTGTAATTTCTCCTGTGAAATTCATGTGTTTTGGTGAAACAACCTGAACAAATCCTTTGATACTAACCGAGTTTTCTCCTGATTGTATACTTCCTGACAGATTATAGTTATCTCTCTCGCCTTCAATTTTATCAAAAGTTACAGTTCCCGAAATGGTGTTGAAAGCCTGAGTTTCGTAGGTGAAACGATGGTTTCCGCTGAAATCTTTGAAGCGGTTTTTGCTGTTGAGAGTTCTTATGCTGTCGTTACGTTCAGCAATACGCAGAGAATCCGCAGTTTTAAGACTGTCTTTTTGCTGAGCTATATTGTTGTTTTCACTTTTTTTTGAACATGAAAAACTAATGGTTAGAAGGAGTATGGGAAATATTATTTTTTTCATTCAGAATTAAAAATTTATTCTCAAATTTAAATAAAAAAAAGAGCATTCTGAAAAATGCTCTGGTTAATTTTATTTAATCATGTCTTCATAAACTTTCTTTTCCCAGTGTTTGATGTCGGCAATTCCGTAGCGGTCTTTTTTGGCGAGCGAAATATTATCCATCATATCCACAAAATTTTTGTAGTTGGCTTCATCAGTTGGCTTGACAATAATGGTAAAAATTTCTTTTTTTGGAGCACTTTCATAAGCCTGAGAAATGATTCTGGCAACATTGATTCCATTATAATCGGTTTCTTTCAAACCATATTTAACGATATCTTTTTCATTGCTTTGATGATAAAAAATACGGTTGTCTTTACCAATAATAAAAGTGATCTGGTTTTTATCATCAATTACACTAGTGGGTTCAACAGGACCTTTTGCGGGCAAGCCGAGATCCATCACATTGGGTTTTGTAAAATTGGTAGTAAACATGAAGAAAGTAATCAGAAGAAAACCTAAATCTACCATCGGAGTCATGTCTATACCGATTCTTTTCTTTCTTTGACGGGATTTTCCGCCTTGCTTTTCTTGGGCGATAACTTCAGCCATAATTCAGTTTTTAATGTTAATAAATTTTTTATAAAACTCAGTTTCATTTGAATTGGGAGCAAAGTTTATACCTAATTTTATTTTAAATGTTAAATGGTTTATTTCATTGAATTTTATAAGGTGTATTGATGGTAAAATTGAAAAAGCCTTATCAAATTATCTGATAAGGCTGTGATTTTATAAATAAAGAAATGTTACTTTTTGTTTTTGTAATAATTAACTCCGCACTCAAGGAATTTTTTAAATTTTTCTTTTTCCATGTATCCGGATACGGGATTATTGATCACTTTCCCATCAGGAGTTAAAAGCACATAATGCGGTTGGGAATTGTTGTTAAAATTAGCTGTCTGAAATAAACTCCATCGGTCACCAATGGTTTTTACTTTTTTCACCTGTCCGTCTCCCAAATCAATTTTGGTTTTCTGATCTTCAGGAAGTTCTTCCTTGTCGTCTACATAAAGAGAAGCCAGCACCAAATCATTTTGAAGAATAGGTAAGATATCCGGTTCGCTCCATACGAATTCTTCCATTTTCCGGCAGTTTTCGCAACCATAGCCGGTAAAATCTATTAAAATTGGCTTGTTTTCTTTCTTGGCTAGTTCTATGGCATTAAAAAAATCGTGTTCAGGTTTCATTCCCAGAATACCGTCATTTTCATTGTGAAAATAGCTGACATTTAACGGAGGTAAAATTCCACTCAATAATTGCAGTTTGGGTCTTTCGGCAGGAATTAATCCCTGAATCAGATAAATTACAAAACCAATTCCTAAAATCCCGATAAACTTTCGTGTCGTAGAAATTTTAGGTTTTTTATCATCATGTGGAAATCGTATCAATCCGAATAAATAAATAACCAATCCGATCGCAATGATAATCCAGATCACGATAAAAAGTTCTCTTTTGATCATAAAGGTTTTAGAAACCAAGTCAGCTTTTGATAGAAATTTTAAAGCTAAAGCCAGCTCTACAAATCCTAAAACGACTTTCACAGTATTCATCCAGCCGCCGGATTTTGGAAGGCTTTGCAATGCCTGCGGAAATAGAGCCAATAGTCCGAAAACAATCGCCCATGCTAATCCGAAACCTGCTAAGGCAAAAGTCAGCAGCATCGGAACATTAGCCGAACCCGTAATAGCACTTCCCAGTAAACTTCCTAAAATAGGACCTGTACAGGAGAAAGAAACGATAACAAGAGTTAAAGCCATGAAGAAAATACCGATCATTCCGCCTGCTTCTTCAGCCTTTGAAGATTTGTTGGCAATTGAACTTGGCAGTGTAATATCATAGTATCCAAAAAAACTTCCGGCAAAAAATATGAAGATCAGGAAGAATACGATATTCAGCCATACATTGGTGGAAATTTCATTGAAAATATTTCCTGCAATTCCGTCGATTAAATGAAAAGGAACACTTAATAAAACAAAAATCAGCAAAATGAAAAATCCGTAGATGATTGCGTCTCTTTTACCTTTTGCAGGGTTTTTATTTCCTTTGGTAAAGAATGAAACCGTCAGCGGAATCATTGGAAATACACAAGGTGTAAGCAGGGCAATTAAACCTCCGATGAATCCCAGCAATAAATAGGTCCAGTAATTTTCATTGATTTTTGACGAACCCGTTCCGCAGTCGGTTAAAGGATTGGCAATGTCAATTGAAGAAATTTTCAATTGTTTCGGATCAAGTTTAGGTGTTTCTGCAGATGTAATTTCTGCAACTGCAGGATTTTTTGGTAAAAGCTGTGCAGCTGCAGAATCTTCTAAAGGTTTTGTTTCTTCTTCGATGATCGCTTCATCAGTGGCGCCTTTCGGAGTGATTTTTTGATTAAATTCTAACGTGTTCGGCGCGAGACAAACCCTGTCGTCACAAGTCTGATATGTAATTTCTGCCACAGCATCACCTGCTTTTGCAGGATCTTTTAGCTTGAATTTCTGTTTAAAAGCAACATTCTTGGAATAATACGCAATCTCACCTCCAAATGCTTCGGAAAATTCCTGAATTTTTTTTCCGACTTCTGTTACTTTTCCTACAGGAACTATATTCTGACCCGACAGCTTTACTTCGGTAGGAATTGCCGTATCATCGGGAATATCTTTTGAATTGATGTGCCATCCGCTTTCAAGTGTGGCATCCAGAACGGCTTCGTATTGATTGTTGCCAAGCTCGTTGATTGTAAATTTAAATTTTACGGGGTTTTTGATCTGTGCTGAAAAACTGAAACTAATAAAAAGAAAAAGGAGAAACGAAATTTTATAAATAGAAGAGAATCTCATATTGTTATTTTATGTAAATACTATCATACAAAAGTAATTGTTTTTTGCAGATTAATCAACCGAAGAAACCTTCCTCAGCCTTTTTTCTATGGCAAGATTATTTTTCAGTGCTAAAAATCCCTCTTTAATATCCAGATAGGGAAACCCTTTGCTATGGTTTTTTCTGCTGATTTCTGCCATTATTTTCCAGTGTCTGGTAATTTCTTTCCACGCAAAAAACAAAGAATGTTTTGGGTCGTACATATGAGTAGGCTCACTTTTAGAACCGTTGATTTCTATAATTTTAAAATTTTTTCCTTCTTTCAGAAGTTCCATATTTTCGTACATCACATCCAGTCTTCCGTAATAGAATCCTTTGGTCTGAATGCAGATCTCATCTATTTTTTGTTCTAATTTTTCTGTAATTTCACTTGAAATATCAATGAATTTTGCACCTCTCGTGTGGCTTCCAAAGGGAATCAAAAGTATTTCTTCATTTTCAGAAATTATTTTATGCATCTCGCTTTCTAAGTTTTGTTCAATTGCCTTGATTTGAAATGCGCTTCTCGGATTTTCCATCACCAGTTCTTTCAACGAATTTTTGCCGTTTCCTTTTACGGATAGAAATTCCTTTTTCACCATTCCGGTGATTTTTCCTTTTGTTTCGTCCGGAAAACGGTGGTAAAAAATCCCGACTTCATTTGTAAAGTTTATCTTTTCCTGAATCAAAAAATCGTAACGGTTGTTTTGATGATAGTTTTCTAACTCGGCAGTATTTTTTATTTCAACAACTCCGAGTCCTTTTAATCCGATATTAGGTTTTGCAATAACGGGAAAGTTGATGGTTTGTGATTTTAATTCAGATGCAATTTCGTTAATTGAAATTTCTGAAGACGCAAAAACAGTCTTCGGAATCCAGTTTTCGGGAATCAGATCGTAGATTTCTTTTTTGCTTTCCATTGCCATTCCGCCGTACTTGATGGAAGGATTTGCACCGTGGAAGAACAAAAGCGTTCTTGCTTTACACGCACAGTATAGCCAAACCGGGAATAACGGCAGGTAAATGGAATAAACAGACCAGTATTCCCAATGTGTTATTTTATGAAAGCGAAGTTTCAGGTTCATTTTGCCAGAAAATTTTTTCAGAGTTAGAATTCGGATGAAGTCTGTTTTGATGTTTTAAAGTGATGGTATCCGAAATCACCAACTGTGTTGTACTGATAGTTTGTATCGTATTTTGCCTTTTGATGGTAATTCCGTTTTCCAGGTCATCGGTTTTCTGATGATGGAAATCCCATATTTTTTCTTCGCTGGTTGTTTGGTTTTCTAGAAATTCCTTAAAAATAGTGTTTCTTTTTTCCTGAGCTTCATCATCATATAAAGTTGCCGAAGACCAAATGTAAGCTTGATTAATATCTAATTTTTTGAAATGTTTTTCTGTTCCGTTCCAACGAAATTCTTTCAGCTCATTTTTCTGAAAAATAACCAGGGTGAATGGCTCAATATTTTCTAAATCAATTAATTCTAAAGATTTAAAAATATTTTCTTTGTCTATCACATCCAAAACAATAATTCCTCTGCTTTTTCGATAATCTGCTTTTCTTTGATGATTTTTAAATGCACCATTCAGTAAAACAATAGCATTTCCACTTTTGCTAACCGCAAACCAGGTTCCGTTTTTTGCAGGATCTTTCGGATAGAAAATACCTTTTTCGCAATGGATTTCCTGTGCGGAACGATAGGGTTTTTCGTCTCGGTTAGAAGTGAGAACCGTTTTATTTCTAAGCGGAAAATAAGTTACCGTACACATTTAGTTGGAATTTTGAGTTTCTCTGTATTGAATTGTTGAAGGGGCGACTCCGAAATTTTTGTTAACCAGCTGGCTCATTTTCATATCATTGAACGCTACTTTTATCAATGCCTGATGATGGATGCAATGTTCTATATTATACAACAATTCACGGTAAAAGCTGGTAGGAATTTCCAGCTCAATTTCTCCTACTTTCTGTTGCAGAATGAGATTTCTGTTGGGCAGATTGATGGCTGAAATAATTCCGGAGATGGCTTCGATGGCTCTTTCAGGGTCTTTTTCCAGTTCCAGATTTCTTTTCCTTTCATCATAATTAATACAATCGGTAAAATAGGAATTCAGTAAAATTTTCAAAAATTCTATGATGTGTCTTGTATGTCCGCCCACTGTAGATCCGTCTAAAGAAGCCACAGGGAAAGTATAGCTTTCGGAAGATATTTTCCGCAGTAAATGTTGCTGCTGTTCCAGAATTGTATTCAGAACCAAAAAAACGGAATCATTTTTCATACTTTACTTTTTTGAATTTAATGGCAAGAATTCCACAAAAAACAATAACAGTTACTGCAAGATAAAACAGTTTTCCGCCATCATTATTTGTTTCAATTCCTAAGATAAGCAAATGTGAAACCATAGCTCCTATCATTGTAAAAAAACCTAAAATGGCACCCCAAAAAGTGGTTTTGGGATTCAGGATCAAAATAGCAGTAATCAGCTCCAAAACGCCGGAAAAAATCCTTCCGTAAGGTTCTGCGTGAAGTTTTGAAAAAATAGCAACCGAATCAGGATGTGCTGTAAATTTGAAAAATAGAGTTTGTAATAAAATAATGGCAGGAACTAATCGAAGTGCCCAATTGATGTAGTTTTTCATCGTTTTGAATTATTGTTTTTGAAGTGATGCATAAGAAAACAAATGATTGTATTGTTGGCAATGAATAACAGCGTATTTGTATTCCTCAAAATTTACCGAGCTCATGAAAGTATAGGTTTGTCCGCCATTTACAGATTTCAGTTTCCCCAAAGAAATAAATTGCGAAGGTTGCTGCTCTTTGCTTACATAAACGTACAGATCCGGACCATTGCTTACCGTAAATTTATCGTCGAAAACCAAAGTGTATGTTCCATTTTTCTCGTAGATTTCAGCTTTTCCGTTCACATTGTTCCCATAAGGACCCTGTATAAAATTTCCGGAGAATTTCAATATGGAATTTTCAGGAGCCATTTCCATGAGGTCTTCCGTAGAAGTATTTTCTCTGATACAGGAAACTAAAAACAAGGATGATAATAGTAATGTAATAAATGTTTTCATAGTCTTATTTTGTAGTTAATTTTTTCCAGTTGAGATCAGCCTGTTTTTTAAGTTTGTCTTCGTTTTTATTCCAGGAATTGAGTGTATTAGTGAATAGCTTATTATAGAAGAGATAGGTTTTGCCATCAATAACTTTGAAGGTAGTCGGGTTGATCTCCACTTTTTCACCATAATCTCCCATTGCAAACGCACACCAACCTCCATAGATCGGTTCGTATTTGGAAGGATTCTTTTGCAGAAGCTCTTTGTTTTTGACAGAAGAAGTGTAATAAATAGCTCCGTTTACATTGACTGAAAATTCTTTTTTGCCTTTTACGGCTTTGTTTTGTTCGATGTAAGAAACAGGATCATACCCCTGAATTGCCAGTTTGTTTTCTAAATTTCGATGCTCGGGTTTTTGAGAAAACGCAAAAAAAGGAAGTAAAAAAAGAACGGTGAGTGTAATGAATTTTTTCATAATCTGTACATTTAAAAGTTATATACTATGAAGTTCCCAAAAACGAAAAAAATCACCCAATGAAAAGATGATTTTTTAATTATTTAATGTAAATTTCTGATAATCAGCTGTTAAAATTATCTTCTTTTTTTACTTTCCTGATTTGTTCTACACATTTATGCTTTTGATTCTGCGCATTGTGCTTAGTGGAATACTTATATTTTTCCTGAATTTCGTCCATATTTTTATTTTTCATAAAAATATCTTGGATGAGGTTTTGGCAGTGAGAAGAAATTTTATTGATGTAGTCATTTAATTTATCATAATAATCTCTTTCGTTTTCTATTGCCTGATTGATCTCTTCTTTGTTTTCGGAATAATAATTTTCGTGCATTTCCACAAAAAAGTTTCGGTTGCGAAGTTTTTTCAGCCAGAGATTTTTAGAAATTCCGGTAACGTAATTGGCAAGACAGGTGTATGCTTTAAAATCGTCATCGTACAGTTTTTCGTACAAAATAATTAGAGCGTCCTGAAAAATGTCTTCAGCATCTTCCATATTTCCTTTATTTCCCAGAACAAATTTCCGGGTATGAACGAAATATTTTTTATAAAGAATACCAAAAGCAACATTGTTGTCTTTTTGAAAATCTTCTATCGCCAAGGAATTGGTTGCTCTTTTATTCATACAATTCTAAGAACTTTTTGTGTTTTTTCTGTCAGAATATATCTTTTATCTTGTCTCAATGGGATTACACCTAAAACAGCATTATTTCCATCCGTTAAGAGCCAGATTTTTTCTTTAGCTAAAATAGATAATTTTTCATCTTTAAAAAATTTTGAAATTTTCTTTTTGCCTATCATTCCTATAGGGTAAAAATAATCACCTTCTTTCTTTTTGCGTATTTGTAATGGAAAAGTCAGTTTTTCTGCATCAAATTCCCATTGAAATGTTTTCCCGGTTTCCTGAACTGGATCTATTCTTTCAGAAAGATTGATTTCAATTGTATTTTCATTAAAATCAAATGACTGAATTACAATTAATTCTTCTTCAGTAATCTCTGTTTTCCTGTTCAGTTCTTTAAAAATTAATTCGTTCCTGTTGATAATTAATTGATAATTTAAGGAATAAAAAGAGCTTCCGGTTTCTGCTGTAAAGATTTTCTGAATTTCTTCACTTTTATTGAAACCATATTTTTTCAGGATTTCAAATTTCACTAAATCACCTTCCTGATGAAGTTTTTCTTTATCTAAAATTATATTTTCAAGATTTGAAATCAGTATTTGATCTTCAGTTTTTTCAATCTGTTGCTGAACAAAATTTTTAGTCTGATTCAGATAAAACAATGATTTTTGGAAGTTTTCCAGAAAATGATCATTAGTTTCCAAAAGTTTCGGCACAATCTCATTTCTGATTTTATTTCTCAGGTAATCACTTTTTTTGTTGGAAAGATCTTCCCGGAATTTGATTTTGTTTTCTTGGGCAAAATCATAAATTTCATCTTTTGAAAAATTTAAAAGCGGTCTTACAATATGATTGTCATTCGCAGGAATTCCTGCCAAACCTTTTATTCCTGAAGCTTTGGATAAATTTATTATAAAAGTTTCCAGCTGATCATTCAGGTGATGTGCAGTTACCAGAAAACCGAGATTTTCCTGCTCTTGAATCTGCTTGAAAAATCGGTATCTCAGTTCTCTTGCCCAAAGCTGAATAGAGTTTTCCGGCTTTTTGTCTTTATCCGAAACTTCATATAAATGAAATTTAATATTATTTTGGCAGCAGAAATCTTCTACCGTTTTTTGATCAAGATCAGAATCTTTTCCACGCAATTTGTAGTTAATATGCGCTACATGAAATGTACCATTTGAAATTTGTAAAGCGTTAAAAAGGTGTAGCAAAACCATAGAATCTGCACCTCCGCTTACGGCTAAAAGATAGCTTTCTTTCTCTGGGTTTGTTATAAGATTCTGAAACTGATTTTGGAATGATAATTGTGTAAGCATACTGCTTAGGATTTCTTTTAAGCAAAGATAATCTTATTATTAAAATGATTTTGTTACCTTTGAAAACGTTTAAAAAAGTTTATTTATGAAGATTTTTAAAATTTTAGCGGCTTCGGCAGTGGTGTTGGGAATGACATCTTGTGTAAGTAAAAAGCAGTATGACGCTTTGAGCGGAAATTACAAGCAGTGTATTGAAAATATTGGGGAAAGACAAAGAGAAATCCAGGATCTGAAGTCTCAGAATTCAGCTTTAACCAGCGAAAATAATTTGTTGAAAAGCCAGCATGATGCTTTAAAATCATCATTGGATGCGTGTCTTTCAAATACAGGAAAAAGCTCTGCAAATATTGATAAGCTTGTGGGAGAAATCAACGCTTCAAACTCTTATATTAAGCAGCTTATCTCTGCGAATGCGAAAAATGACAGTTTAAATCTGGCATTGTCAAACAAGCTGAAAAGATCTTTGGATAATGTAGCTGATCAGGATGTTCAGGTGAAAGTTCTTAAAGGAGTTGTGATGATTTCTTTATCAGACAAAATGCTTTACAGAACAGGAGATTACAATGTCTTGCCTGCTGCACAGGAAGTTTTGGGTAAAGTGGCTAAAGTGATCAACGATTACGATAAATATTCTGTCCTGATTGAAGGAAATACAGATAACGCACCTTTAAATTCACCAAATTTACCAAGAGACAACTGGGATCTTTCCGCATTAAGAGGTACAGCAGTTGCTAAAGTTCTTCAGACTCAGTTTGGGGTAGATCCGGCAAGAATTACAGCTGGTGGGCGTTCGGAATACAATCCTAAAGCAACCAACATGAGTGTTTCCGGGAGAGCTGAAAACAGAAGAACGGAAATTATCATCATGCCTAAGTTGGATGAATTTATGAAGCTAATGGATATTGCTCCTAAAAAGTAATCATTCAGGTTTCTGATAATGATAAAAAAATCCCGGAAATATCCGGGATTTTCTCTTTTCTAAAATTAAAAATAAGTTAAAAGAAATCACTGCCTTTTTCTTTTTAAAAATTAATCCGTCAGAAAGGTACCGCAGATAAGAATCTTTGCAATAAATTTTTTTCCATCATCTTTACAGCATTTTTACCTCATTTTGACGTTGCAGCATGGCAAATGTAGAATGTTTTCTTTTGCAGGACAATCCGTGTTTTTACGGAGATTATTTGTGTTTTAAAATAAACAGAATATTTTTAATTAATGTAAATTTGAATAATAAATACTAACATGAGCTTTTTTGAAGAAAAAAATCCTGAAATGGATCGGTATCTGGAAAATCATGCCTCTTCGGAGCCTGAGATTCTGAAAAAACTGAGGAGAGAAACTTTCCGGAAGACAACACAGCCACACATGATTTCTGGTTACCAGCAGGGAAGACTTCTTACCATGGTTTCCAAAATGCTGAATCCTGAAAAGATTCTTGAAATAGGAACTTTTACAGGATATGCCACACTTTGTCTGGCAGAAGGTTTGTCAGATCATGGGAGAATTATTACACTGGATGTAAACGAAGACCTGGCTTATCTTCCCCGGAAATATTTTACTGAAAGTAAATTTTCTCACCAGATTGATTTTAAAATCCAGGATGCTAAAGAGTTTTTGAGAGATTCAGGGGAATTTTTTGATCTTATTTTCGTAGATGCAGATAAAGAGAATTATGCAGAGTATTTCAGATTAATCAGACCAAGAACAAAATCAGGTTCTGTCGTTATATTTGATAATGTTTTATGGTATGGTAAGGTTTTAGAAGAAAATCCCAAGCAAAAATCTACACAGGCAATAAAAGAACTCAATGATTTGATTGCAAAAGATGAAGATTTTGAAAATCTTATTCTACCTTTGCGAGACGGAGTAAATTTTCTTAGAAGAAAATAATTTGAGGCAAAGTAGTAATTTTGAAATATTATTTTCAAACCTGAGCCTTAATCTTTTAACTAAAATGTAAATGAATAAAGGAATTTGTATAGTAACAGTAGCACCAGTTCGTGCGGAAAGTTCGGATAAATCTGAAATTGTTACAGAGATTTTGTTCGGTGAAAGTGCTGATATTTTGGAAGTTAATAAAAACTGGACCAAAATAAAAATGCATTACGACGGTTACGAAGGCTGGATGGATACTAAACAGATCAAACCGGTATCCGAAGAATATCTTGCAAATAGAAAGACAACTATAATCACCGAAGACTTTGCTTCAATCATGACCAATGATGGAAAGACACTTTTATCCATGGGTTCAGAAGTTGAATATCCTGCTGTAGCTTCCCGCAGAAGCCATGATGTGAGAGAAAGCATTGCACTAACGGCGAAAGAGTTTCTCAATATTCCTTACTTGTGGGGCGGCAAAAGTTTTTTTGCAGTAGACTGCTCCGGATTCACTCAGCTGGTATACAAAATTCATAATATAAAACTTCCCCGTGATGCTTATCAACAGGCTGAAGTGGGAGAGTTGCTCAGTTTTGTGGAAGAAAGTAAGCCGGGAGATCTGGCGTTTTTTGAAAATTCAGAAGGGAGAATAATCCATGTCGGAATTATGCTTGATAATCAGAAAATCATTCATGCATCAGGGAAAGTAAGAATTGATACCCTGGATTCCAGCGGAATTTTCAATAAGGAACTTAATAAGCATACTCATAAGCTGAGAGTTATCAAAAGTGTTTTATAACAGCGATGGCAGATATAATATCTTTAGTTTTCGATATAATCAATTTAGCTTTGTTGATGATATTATGGTGGATCACTATTAAAAATTATAAAATTTTACCATCGGTTATTCCAACTCATTTTGATTTCGAAGGGAAAGCAGATCGTTTCGGAAATAAAAAGTTCGTTTATCTCATGCCGATATTCGGAGCGGTTGCTTATCTTGGTTTTATAACGGTGTTGAATTATCCTGAAGCCGTCAATTTTCCTGTTGAAATCACAGATCAAAATAGAGATCACCAGATATCAATTATGATATTCTTTATGAAATGGCTGTTAACGCTTGTTTTGATTATATTTTTGAATAATCAGGACTATATGATCAGATATAGTTTTAATGAAAATGTCAAAACACGAATTCCGTTTTGGCTACCATTGGTTTTGATTTTCCTAAGTCTTATCATTACAATAATTTTAGCGTCAGTTTTTAAATGATGATGAGTAGAGTTTACAACATATTTATCCATCTTCTCATCTTCGGAATGAAATTTTTCTCATTGTTTAATGATAAAACTAAAAAAGGCGTTGAAGGCAGAAAACATTCTTTGGAAAAGATTCAGGAAAAATTTTTATCATCAGATAAAGTCATTTGGATGCATGCAGCTAGTCTGGGTGAATATGAACAGGGGCTCCCTGTTTTAGAACAATTGAAAGAGAATTTTCCGGATTATAAAATTCTGATTACTTTTTTCTCTCCTTCGGGTTATGAGAATGTGGTGAAAAAAAAACATATTGCGGATGTTATCTGTTATCTTCCTTTTGATCTGAAAAAGTCGGTACGGGAATTTCTGGCTCAGTTTGATTGTGAAATCTTCTTTACCGTGAAGTATGATTACTGGTATCATCTTTTAGCCGAACTTAAAAATAAGAATGTGAAGACATTTGTGATTTCTGCATTATTTTATGAAAATCAGTCTTTCTTTACCACATACGGAAAATGGTTTACGCAACAGCTTAAAAGAAACATTACCTGGTTTTTTCATCAGACGCATCAATCTTATGTTTTGGCTAAAAATATTGGTCTACTAAATTCTTCGGTGACTGGAGACACCCGTTTTGATAGAGTGAAACAGTTGAAAATTAGAGATAATCATGTAGATTTTATTGAAGATTTTATTTCAGGAAAAAAAACGGTGGTCTTTGGAAGCTCATGGCAGGCAGAAGAAAGAATTGCCCAGATGATTTACCTTGAAAATACGAATGTTAAATTCATCATTGCTCCGCATGATCTGAAAAGAGTGGAAAATCTGAAAGAGATCTTTCCTGAAGCTATTTTGTACAGTAATTTAATAGGTCGGTCAACATTACAATCATTTAGCTCTCCGATACTCATTATCGACAGTATCGGTCTGCTTTCAAAGCTGTATTCTTATGCAGATATTGCAGTTGTTGGCGGCGGTTTTCATAATGCCGGTCTTCACAACATTTTAGAAGCGGCAGCTTTCGGTGTTCCGGTAATTTTTGGGAATCACTACAGAAAGAATCCTGAAGCAGATGATTTGATCTTGGCAGATGGAGGAAAAGCTTTCATTGATGAAAAGTCTGCTGGTGAATTTGTATCAAAACTTCTTAAAAATGAAAAGCAGCTAGAGAAAATGTCTGTAAATGCAGAAAGATTTGTTGATGAAAAGCCAGATTCCACAAAACTGATCGTTAATAAGATGTTATCACTTTAAGAATCCCTGATTTTTGATGTCTTTAATGATCAGATCAAAATGTTCCGGAATTCTCTCAACATTCAGCCAGTTAAAGTCTATACCATTGTTGATGAAAAGTTTTTCGAGATAAATATTGCCGGTAATTTTATCATTAACTTCAGAAAGGTATTCATCAATTTCCATCCAGTAATCTTCATCTAGTTTTTTCGTTAAAATTAAAGCTTTTACTACTTTATTGATGAGATAAATGTACAGTTTATAAACATCATTAAATCTTAACCGGCTGAGTTTATCGTTAAATTTTAAAATCTCAGTCACTAAGACAAGATTAAGGGAAACGTCACCAAATTTATCAGATGTTACCTTTACATGTTCTGTAATTTCTGCACTGATTTTTCTGATAAGAATAAGAAAATATTTTTGGTTACTGAGATATTTAGCAGCATATTCCACCTTTTCTTTCACGGTTTCTTCCATTTGATCCCGCTTTTGATCAGCGGTTTCCTCATCTATAAGTTCAAAATATAATTTTTTTGAGAGAATTTTATCTTTTTTTAGCAATCTGAAAATCAGGCGGTCTTTTTCTATGCCGGAAAGCTGGCTCAGTGCAGTTTTAAATTCTTTGGAATATTCCATCAGTTAAATATTTTTGAATATTTCATAAATCCGTTCAGAGCCCAGTTTACAGTATAGTAAAGTGATTTTAATGTGGAAAATTTCATAAAATCTTTATAAACAAGATATTGATCTTTCACGATATTCTGTTTTCTTCTTGAAATACTTGTGGGATGCATTCGGTATTTAGCCATGGTTTTTGGCAGAGGTTTTCCGACCGGAATTTTTTTCAGCAGATTAAGCCACATCACATGATCTTCGCGTTTGCTGCCTTCCGGGAAAAACTCTATTCCTACTCTTTGAGAATCATACATAGATGAAAGTAAGGAAAGCCTGCATGTTTTTAGTAAATTATTAAAGGTAACTTCTTTATCTGCTTTAAAATCTTCAATTTTCGGAATCAGATTTTCGTCACATCTGGCATAATTGGAATAGGCAATTTCGGCATTGTGCTTTTTCATAAAAGCCACCATTTCTTCCAGAAAATTTTCTTCCCAGAAATCGTCTGCGTCCAGAAAGGTAATAAATCTTCCTTTTGCTTTTTTCAGAGAAATATTTCTTGCATGTCCTGCACCTCCGTTTTTTTCGGAAATGATGAGCTGTATTCTGGGATCAGATATTTTTTGAATAATTTCCACAGAATCATCGGTAGACTGATCGTCGGTAATGATCCATTCCCAGTCGGTAAAAGTTTGATTCAGAACAGATTTGATCGTTTCTTCCAAAAATCGGGAAGAGTTGTAGCAAGGTGTAATGATAGAAACTTCCGCCATGTGTTTTTTTGCAAATATAAGGCTTTGAATTGGCACTGTAGGGTAGATATTTTTAATAATTTACAAATTATACTTTCAAAATGTAAAAAAAATGATGTGATTTTTAAAAAAAGTCATAATTTTAAGCCTTGAAAAATTAGATCTATGAAGAAATTAGCCTTAATATTTGCCGGATTATCATTATTAGCTTTTACAGGATGTAACGATGACGAAACTCCAGAGCAGGTATTTCCCCTTGTAGGAACGTGGTCTCCAACCAAGGAAGTGAGAACGCAGATTCCTGCTGACAACGCAGGGTTTTCAGATGAAATTGCATATACAGACTGCCAGAAAGAATCAAGATGGGTTTTTAATGAAAATTCTTCTGGACAAAGAACCAATAAAGATTTGGCAGGTTCCACTCCAACATGCAGCACAATTTCCCAACGCAATTTTTCTTATGTATATAATCCATCTACCAAAGATCTGGAGGTAAAATATCAGGGGACAGTGGTTGTAGAAAAAGGTAAAATCACTTTACTTGATGCCCAAACTATGAATCTTAAGTTTGAAGATACAACAGATCCTACAGTTTATAAATCTACAACATATACTTTTAAAAGAATTGTTCCTTAATACATCAGGATACTCAGCTATATCATCCCGTCTTTCCGACGGGATTTTTTTATGCTAATCTTGGTATTTAATTTTAATTCTATTTCTATTTCTTTTAAAATCATTATTTTTGTGAAAATTAGAATGGGAATTAATGATAAATTAAATCTGATTTCTAAAGTCTAACATCTAACATCTATTATAAAAAGTGTTTTACGATCATCAGCAGATAGAAAAAAAGTGGCAGAAATACTGGGAGGAAAATCAAACCTATAAAACTTCCGACAACACAGACAAACCGAAATTTTACGTCCTCGATATGTTTCCGTATCCTTCCGGAGCGGGTCTTCACGTGGGGCATCCGCTCGGTTATATTGCTTCTGATATCTATGCGCGATACAAAAGACATCAGGGTTTCAATGTCCTTCATCCGGTAGGTTATGATAGTTTTGGACTTCCGGCAGAACAATATGCAATCCAGACTGGGCAGCATCCTGCGATTACGACCGAACAAAACATTACGAGATACGAAGAGCAGCTTAGAAAAATTGGTTTTTCTTTCGACTGGAGCAGAGAAGTAAGAACTTCTGATCCTTCTTATTATAAATGGACACAATGGATTTTTATTGAATTGTTTCATTCATGGTATAATAAAGCTACCGATAAAGCTGAACCGATTTCATCTTTGATTAAACATTTTGAAGAAAAAGGAACGGAAGGTTTAAATGCCAATCAGAACGATGAATTAAACTTTACGGCAGAAGAGTGGAGTACTGCTTCTGAAATTGATAAAGAAGATATTCTTTTAAACTACCGTTTGGCTTACAGGGCTGAAACTACGGTAAACTGGTGTCCTGCATTAGGAACCGTTCTGGCAAATGATGAGGTAAAGGACGGGAAATCCGAAAGAGGAGGCTATCCTGTGTTTCAAAAGAAAATGATGCAGTGGAGCATGAGAATTTCTGCGTACTCTGAAAGATTATTACAAGGTTTAAAAACTTTAGACTGGCCTCAACCTTTGAAAGATTCTCAGGAATACTGGATCGGAAAATCGCAGGGAGCGCAGGTGAAATTTAATGTTGAAGGGTATGACGAAACGATTGAGGTATTCACCACAAGACCTGATACCATTTTCGGAGCAACTTTCATGGTATTGGCACCGGAAAATCCTTTAGTGGAAACCCTCACAAGTGCAGAGCAAAAAGCTGAAGTTGATTTTTATATTGAAGAAACTTCCAAGAAAACTGAGCGTGATAGAATGGCAGACGTGAAAAATGTTTCAGGTGCTTTCACAGGAAGTTATGCGATCAATCCTTTCAGTGGAGAAAGAATGCCGATCTATATTTCAGATTATGTTTTAATGGGATACGGAACAGGTGCTGTAATGGCGGTTCCTGCACACGATGAGCGCGATCACAGATTTGCAAAGAAATTTAATTTAGAAATTAAGAAAGTGGTGGAAACGGACGAAGATGTTCAGGAAACTTCTTTCGATTCTAAAGATTCGGTTTGTGTGAATTCTGATTTCTTGAATGGATTAAATTATAATGATGCGAAAGCAAAAATAATTTCTGAAATTGAAAACAAAGGAATCGGTCACGGAACAACGAACTACAGACAGCGTGATGCCATTTTCTCAAGACAGAGGTATTGGGGCGAACCGGTTCCTATATATTATAAGGATGGCATGCCTTATACATTGCCGACCTCTGCATTGCCTTTAGAACTTCCTGAAGTTGAAAAATATCTGCCGACTGAAGACGGAGATCCGCCATTGGGAAATGCAAAAACTTTTGCATGGGACGAAGTGAATCAAAAAGTAGTCGATACCAATTTAATTGATGAAAAAACAGTTTTTCCGTTAGAATTATCTACAATGCCGGGTTGGGCGGGAAGCTCTTGGTATTTCCTTAGATACATGGATCCAAATAATGATGAGGTTTTTGCGAACAAAGAATTATCAGATTATTGGGGACAGGTAGATCTATACATCGGAGGAAGTGAGCACGCAACCGGTCACTTATTGTATTCCCGTTTCTGGAATATGTTCTTAAAAGACAGAGGATATATTAATCATGATGAGCCATTTCAGAAGTTGATCAATCAGGGGATGATTTTGGGAATGAGTGCGTTAATTCATAGAATTGATGGCACTAATAAAATTATATCTAAAAATCTTGCAGCTGAATATAAAACGCAGAAAATTCCTGTTGATATTTCAATGCTGATTGGAACAACAGATGAAATTGATGTTGAAAAGCTTAGAGTTTGGCGACCTGAATTTAATAATGCAGAATTTATTCTTGAGGATGGAAGATTAATTACAGAAAGGGAAGTTGATAAAATGTCTAAAAGGACATACAACGTTGTAAATCCGGATGACATCTGTGAAGAATACGGAGCAGACGCTTTACGATTGTATGAAATGTTTTTAGGTCCGTTGGAGCAATCTAAGCCTTGGAACACGCAAGGTTTAAGTGGAGTATACGGTTTCCTTAAAAAATTCTGGAATTTATACTTTGACGGAGATACCTTCTCTGTTTCCGACGAAGAACCTACGAAAGCTGAATATAAAATTTTACATACCTTAATAAAGAAGGTTGTTTACGATATCGAAAATTTCTCTTTCAATACTTCGGTATCGTCTTTTATGATCGCGGTGAACGAGCTGCAAAAAATAAAATGCAACAAACGCAATATTTTAGAACCATTAGCCGTTATAATCTCTCCGTATGCTCCACACATTTGTGAAGAGGTATGGAATTTGCTGGGACATCAGTCATCAATAGAGTTTGAAAAGTTCCCTGCATTGAATGAGGAGTATCTGGTTGAAGACGAAATCGAATATCCGGTGAGTTTTAATGGTAAAATGAAGTTTAAACTGGCTCTTCCGGCAACATTATCTCCAAAAGAAATACAAGATATTGTAATGGCAGAAGAGAAAACAAAAGAAATTTTAGCAGGAAATTTACCTAAAAAAGTGATCATTGTCCCAAAAAAAATTGTTAACATTGTAATTTAAAAAAAAATTAACATTGATAATTTTAAAATATTAGATAGTTATTTTTTTAAAGTTTTTAATGTATTTTCCAATTGAGACAATAATTAATAATTATTTTTAATTTAATTACAATATCGAAACCGGATTAAATTATCCTTATCAAAAAAAGGTAAAATCTTATTTGCGGCTATTGCATTTTAATTAATTTTGCCTTTATTTTACAACTTTAAAAATTTAAAACAATATAATTTAGTTAAATATGGAAATGAATGTTTCAAAAAGTGATGAGCAAGTAGTTGCTAAAAAAGCGGGAGGTCTTAACCCTGCAATTATTTTACCAATTCTTTATGTAATTGCATTAGCAATTTACTTATTCTTATTTGGTAACCCAAGTAATTTTAAAGCAGATCCTAACATCAGTGGAGCTTCTGTGGCATTTGCAGATGTAGAATCTAAGGAATTACATCCTGAGTCTTTCATGGGAATCATTTACATGGGAGGTCCTGTAGTTCACATTTTGGTTTTGTTTATGATTACTGTAGTAGTTTTCTCTTTAGAAAGATTCTTTATCCTGGGTAAAGCAGCTGGTAAAGGTAACTTAGACAACTTTGTTGTAAAAGTAAGAAGCCTTCTAAACCAGAACAAAATCAATGAAGCTTTAGAAGAGTGCGACAGACAAGAAGGATCTGTAGGTAATGTTGTGAAAGAAGGTCTTACGACTTATAAAGCTTTATCAACAGATACTACTTTAAACAAAGAGCAGAAAATGGTGGCTTTGAATAAAGCTATTGAAGAGGCTACAACTCTTGAAATGCCAATGTTGGAGAAAAACATGATGATTCTTTCTACATTGGGTACTGTAGCAACTTTGGTTGCACTATTAGGAACTGTAATCGGGATGATCAAAGCATTCTTCGCATTAGGTTCTGGTGGGGGTACTCCGGATGCTGCTGCATTATCAATTGGTATTTCTGAAGCTTTGATTAATACGGCTTTAGGTATTGGTACGTCTGCAATTGCAATTATACTTTATAACTACTTTACATCTAAGATCGACGGATTGACTTATAAGATTGACGAAATCGCTATGAGCATCCAGCAGTCTTTTGCCGAATTCAACTAAGATTCGCAATTGTAAAAATATAGTAATAAAGTTCAATTTAAAATAAGTAAAATAATGGCGAGAGTCAAACCAAAAAGACACGGGGTAGTTACCGACATGACAGCGATGTGTGATGTTGCTTTCCTACTACTTACGTTCTTTATATTGACCACTCAGTTTAAAAAACCTGATGTGGAGCAGATAAAACCGCCATCTTCAATCTCTGAAAAAATTCTTCCTGATGGAAGTTTGATGACCATCAACGCAACACCAGACGGAAAGTTTTATTTTCAGCCTGTTGACAACGCTACTGAAAGAGTGCAGTTGTTGGAAAAAATGGGCGAAAAATATAACATGACGTTTGACAACAGTCAGAAAGCAGCATTTCAGAGAGTTCAGGCAATAGGTGTTCCTATGAATCAGCTTAAAAGCTATTTAGCATTGTCTGAAGATGAGCAGAAAAATTTTAAGAGTCCTACCGGGATTCCTATGGATAGTGTAAATAGACAATTAGTAGATTGGGTACAACAAAGTTTAAGTGTAAATCCTGAGTATAAGTTAGCTGTAAAAGGAGACGTTACTACAGAGTATCCTAAGGTTAAAAGTCTATTTGAGGGTTTAAGAGATATAAAATTCTTAAACTTTTGGTTGATAACGTCACAAGAAGGTAAACCTAATGAATAATATCATTTAGAAATGGCAGAAGTACAAGTACAGGAAAAAGGCGCCAAGGGCGGCAAGGTACGCTCCAAGAAGCAGAGTACCAGAGTGGATATGACTCCCATGGTGGACTTGGGTTTTCTATTGATTACCTTCTTTATGTTCACAACCACATTCTCTAAACCGAATGTTATGGATTTAGGACTTCCGGCAAAACCGGATCCAAATGCGCCTAAACCACCGCCTACAGAAATTGATTTATCAAACTCAGTAACAATTTTATTAGGAAAGGATAATAAAATCTTTTGGCACCAACAAGATCAAACTTCCCTTAATGATGAAAATCTACAGGAAACAACGTTTGATAGAGAGGGGCTGAGAAATGTAATCAAGCAAGCAAAAAGTAGAGCAAAAAAACAGGATTTATTTACTGTAATTATTAAGCCTACTGATGATGCGGTATATAAAAACTTTGTGGATGTTCTTGACGAAATGGCTATTACCAAAAGCGAAAGATACGGTGTTACCGATTTGAAGTCTTGGGAAAAAGCAATCTACGACAAGAAAGTTGGTAACTAATAGACCAACACCAAAGTAGTTATTAATTATAAAATTTGCAGAAAATGGCAGATGAAAATGTTTACAATCAAAATCTTAGCTTAGACGAGATTGTATTTGAAAATAGAAATAAAGAATACGGTGCGTATGATTTAAGATTCAATTATTCTAGATTGTTGACTAAATCTTTTATCATCGGAACTTCAGTTTTCTTGGTTGCTGCTTTAACTCCTTTTATTTATATCACCATTCAGAAAATGAATGAACCGCCACCACAAGAGGTAAAGGCTGACTTGGTAGAAATATTAGAAGATGATCCAATCATTGAAGAAGAAAAACCTGAAGAACCACCACCACCTCCTCCTCCGAAAGAAGAAGAGCAGATTGAGATTATTCAGAATGTTGTTCCGGAACCGGTAAAAGCTCCTAA
>VFQP010000787.1_pt1 | contig 52204 bp, 90 predicted proteins | sample 3512351 | NCBI WGS metagenome assembly VFQP01 (sample SAMN10412372, study PRJNA504923) | tailings metagenome | isolation source: Relicate 1 Philex TSF1 revegetated site | place: Philippines: Tuba, Benguet | collected 2017-08-29 | reverse complement strand
CACACACACACACACACACACACACACACACACACACACACACACACCACACACAACACAAGAACGGTGGTGGTGGAAAGTACATGATGGATGTGTTGCTCGTGTGTCACACATGCATTCCAACACCTTACACACAGCATGTATACCCCCCCCTGCTGTGCGTACACCACCACAAGACACCCCCAGTGCAGCGCCACTCCCAGCCATGCAAAGCAGTACAGCAGCACCACACACACATACAGCGGCAATGCACACCCACCCACCAATGCACCCACGAGCACACAATGATGGGGATGACAATATACAGATGGAGGCTGAGATTGGCTCGTTTGCTCAGGAATTGTCTCAACAGGACGCCCTCGCTGATTCAGAGGAAGAGGATGAGCATGTGAATTTGGAGGATGTGGCTCATTTTTTGGTGGAAAAGACGGGTGTGGATATTTCAAGGTATGCATGATGTTGGGGGGGGGGGTGATTGGTAAGAGCAAAGCATTGTTTTGTATGAATGTGTCCTGCATCCTTGGCCACATCCTTGCCCATATTTCTACACACACATTCCTATGTACCCATCACCACCACATGCACATACACCACCACATGCACCACACGTACACCACACATACACCACACGTGTTCTTCCATATACGTTATCACCACACATACACCACATACAATAAACACAGGGCACGTGCATGTGTAGCCAAGAGCCTGCATTATGGTGAGCAGTTTAATGCACGGTATTCATGGTTGCCCTCCATCAGTCGCAATACAAAATTCATGTACAAGTTTCTCTCAACATTGGGCCTTGCACCGGTATGTGTTTTTGGGTGTGTGTTTTTGGGTGTGTGTTTTTGGGTGTGTGTTTTTGGGTGTGTATGCTTGTGTGTATATGCTTGTGTGTGTATGTATTGTGTGTGTATGCGTGTGTGTGTCTTGTTATTGAAGAAAACAAAACATGGGGAGCAGATGAATGTTTGTTTGTTTCTTTGTTTCTATTTCCTCTGCAGGCTTTTGCAAAGTACCACACACCTCCATGCTATACATAGTACACCACAGTATATAAGCTATACATGGTACACAGTATATACATAATACACAACATAGTACACCGTATCCCCTCATCTGTATCCTCAGGCTGACATTGGCCACATACTATGCACAAACAATGATTTCATGCGCCGCAACACAAGAAGTATGGTAGAGCGAGTGGCCTATTTGCAGTGGGTGGGTATCCCTACTGACCAATGGGCAACTGTGATTCGCAAATGCCCACGGTATGAACGCATCATTGGGCTTGTGTGGGTGTGTATTGGGCGTGTGTGTGTGCATTGGGGTTGTGTGTGTGAATGTTATGGGTCATTAGTGTGTGTGAATGTTATGGGGTCATTGGTGTGTGCTGCAGTCACATTGCGTTGATGGAATTGATGTACATGGTGTATTGTGATATGTTGTACATGGTGTATTGTGATATGTTGCTTGAGTTGTTGTTGTGCATCGTTCATGTGCATTGCGAGTATACGATGATACATAGTATGATACGCATGATGGTACCTAGTATGATACAAAACACACACAGGTTGCTCTTGTGCAGCGTGCGTTCACGATTGTTACCTCTCACCAAGGCGTTGGTGCAGGATGTGGGGATGACATTACCTCAGTTTCGCACACTGGTGGTCAGATACCCACGGGTAGGGGGGTGGTGTACGGGAGGGGGTTGTGTACATAGGGGGGGGGGTTGTGTACATGGGAGGGGGTTGGGTACATGGGGGGTTTGTTTGATGGGTATACAAGTACACAGTACTGTTGAAGGATACACATGTAAGGAGGGTTTCATGGGCATATGTTGTGACAGTGTGATGTCCACAACCACCAGTATGATGTCCACAATTGTAATGTACATGTAGTGTTGCATTTTTACATAGGTGTTTTCGTTCAGTGCAGAGCGTGTCCGTGAAGTACAAGCATTCCTCATGGAACAGGTATGTGGGGTATATGTGGGGTATATGTGGTGTGGGCTGGGTGTGGTGTGGGTGGAGGTGGGTGTTTATGTGTGTTACTCGCATGTTGGCTGAGGATGTATACGTCAACATGCATCCAAACACACGGTCATACGTTCATGCACACCATCATACACCATCATACAACACCAACATACAACACCAACATACAACACCAACATACAACACCAACATACAATACACAAGGGTTTTAATGCAGAGGAGCTCCCCCTCTGGCTTGTTAGGATACCATCCCTGCTTTCGTCCTCACCTGAGGGGCGAATGCGGCGAAATGTGGAATGGCTACAGGAGAAAGGTAGGCTGCTGTGTTTATATACTAGGTGTACTAGGTGTCGGAGGTGTAGCAGGTGTAGGAGGTGTAGCAGGTGTAGGAGGTGTTTGTATGCTGATTGTATGTGCCAGGATTGTATAGTATTGTATGGGGGGTACCCGCAGAGTAGATGCAGGTTTACCGATTGTTGATGTGGACACGTATGTGTGAAGACAACATGCAACCAACAGCAATTGAATGCAATCAAAGTGCATGCATACACGCATGCATATACCCATGCACACACCCATGCATACACAAATCACCCACAGGACTTGACAAAGAAGAGGCAAGGCGTATGCTGCGTCACTTCCCAGGCCTGCTGATGTATGCAACAAAAACACTCGAGGCCAAACACAAAGTGCTTGTTGAGTACATGCAAACTGGTGCGTTGTGGCTTTGTTGCACTGTACCTGTAGCACTGGAGGATACATTACCTTGTAATGTAGAATGCACACCTGTGCATCTGTACACACTTGAATGCACACCTGTACACACATACCACCTGTACCACACACACAGATTTGCGTTGTGTAGCCACATTTCCCTCCTTTTTCGGCTACTCACTTGATCGCCGAATCCTGCCGCGCACTGCCTACATGTACTCCTTGGGACGTCCACTGCCTCGTGGCCTGCAGGTAGGTTGTGTGCCTCCAGTTGTTATTATTGTATGGTTATTATTATTATTATTTCCCATGAGTATGCATCAACCCTGTGAACAATCGCAGCAATAACATCCGCACCCACAAAACCCCTCAGAAACAAGTAAACCCCTTTCAACCCACAGACGTATGAAGAACTCATCGCAGAGCGTGACATGGGCGTATCCACACCCATTCGCAGCATCAACTGGAACATCATGTCCCAAACAGACGACAAGTTTGCAGTGTATATAGCAGGAACACCAAGTGCACGGTATCGTGAGTTTTTGTCCACATTTGATCCCATGGGGCCCCTGCCGGCCCCTGTACCCCAGCCACCTGTGGACGAGGAAATGATCATGCAGTGTCAGCGCAGGGCAAAGCGCAGGGCGGCGAGGGCACAGGCAAGCATGGGGAGCAGCGACGAAGAGGAGCATGGGGGTGGGGAGGAGTAGGCAATTTCTGGTGGGGAAGATGGATGATAGTTGTACAACATGTGTACGGACAGGAGTAGTGTTTCACATGCAGGTGAAATAGATAGACAGCATGCCCTTATATTGATGGTAGGGGTGCTTAAAACATACAAATGGCAACATGTGGTCATCAGACATTGGCGATATCGCTCACAAGATTGGGTACATCATCATCATCTCGTCATTTCTTCGCTGCCAGCACAATGCAGGTATCGATACTCCCCAAATTACTGTGGTTCGCCCCTATGACCCGCACCACCGCAGCGCGGGCAAAACAGGTAGCCAGATCCATGGCATTTGCGACATCGGTTGCTGACCAACCACTCATTTCGAGCGGATGCTTCACCGGTGAGCGTTTTCAGGCGGTTGGCTGCCAGGCGCAGGCGATTGCTTGCCATGGCAGTGTCCCCATGTGTGTTGATCACCCCCATGGATTGGCACACTGGGCAAGGCACACGACCCAGACCCTCGCAGCAGGCACACGATGAGGGTCCGCGTCGATTCACGAGCGACGCAGCACCAACCAAGATGTCCATGATGATGCCGGGAAAAATGCGGCTGTGCGGTGCTGCGTCATCGTTGGTGGGCTTGGGTGCAGGTTTGGGCTGCTGTGGGGGCGTGAAGGAAGACTGATGCCATTACGAGGTGTGCAAAAACTGCACCGTGGTACTCAAACGCACTTGTTTTTTGGGAGTTATGGTCTTGCACACAACCAGTGGTGTAGATCGACATGAATTCCGACACACTGTGACACGGTTGTGCGCCAGAGGTTGTGATGGTCTGGTTTGCATGGTGGTAGTCCAGGGTGTCGCGCGCAATGAGGTGTGTTGGTGGGTGATGAAAGGTGGACTGTGTTTCAGTTTGTTGTTTGTGATAAATGATCTCGACAAAAACTCAACAATCTCGACAAAAACATGGAGAAAATGAACTGGACTTGGGTCAAACCATGAAGACCTCACAACTCTTTCCCATCATGCTCTACACCACCAGGGTCTACAGGCATCCACAAGTGCTTCATGGATCATGGGGATCATGCAAAACATGCAGACGCCCCAAAGTATGCCCTTTTTTTTGGCAAATCACCATGCATATGCCACATGCCATACACATCATCTACTGCTTGGAACAAACACAGGCATGCACAACAAGAGCATGGACACCTGTGCAAGACCCTGCAACAGGCAAGACCTACTACTGGGTATGTGTGGACTGCTGCGTGTGCACAATCGACACATCCACACATGTCTTCCACACGTGCCCCACAGAACACTGCCACCAATGAGACGGCATGGGAAATGCCAGCAGCAGATGTGGCCATTGCAGCAGATGTAAGCAACACACCAACAACCACGCCAACAGTCTCGTATGATGACATGGTTGCACAGCTGCAGCAGGTGTACAGATCAGATGACCAGGGTGGCATGGCGTTTTGGGAGAAAGCCAGGTCACTACGGTGCGTAAACATCACAGCACATCTCATGACTGGTGTTTATGTTTGTTTATTTGTAGTGCACCATCTGCCCTCCTCTGCACAACACCCACACATGTGAGTATGCATGCCCTAAATCCAACACAGTCAGTATGGTGTGTTTGAGGAAGCCTTCATGTTTGATCATTTGGGGCAGCTTATGAAATCAGCAGCCACGCATGACGAGCGGTATGGTGTTGTGAACGTGTGTTGTGAACGTGTGTTGTGAACGTGTGTTGTGAACGTGTGTGCTGACGTTGCCCATGACTATCCACATACAACCCCCCCCCACATACACTCCCATATTCAACCACATACACTCCCAAATACAACCACGCCTGCATACATACACTCTCCCACAGTGAGGAGCTCTCCAAGATTCAGGCCAAGTTGTCAAACCCCCTGCTACGCCAGCCCGCACCCTTTGAGTATTGATTGACCGATGTAGCAAGATTTGTGTTTCAACCCACCTCAATGTCCCATCCAATACATGTAACAGCATTCCAACAACAAGAAGCAAAATAAAACACAATGGCGGCTGTGAGTGTTCGCCAACACTTTGCATCGGTCCTAGGCAGCAGTGGCGACAATACAGTGCGTGAATACGTGATCAAATGCTTGGAAGATGAAGATTTTCATCTCGGCGATCATGGGGAGGAGGCATATGATGCATTTGCAGCTGTGTTGGTATGCTGTGGCTGTAGATTTGGGTTGCATGGTTGATGGTGCAGCAGCCAACCCTCAACAACAATTCCAACAGATTGATGGTGGTGTTTGTGCTGATGAAGATACAGCAGCAGAAGCATGCAACAAGCTTGCACAGCTACTGGGGCGGGACGCACGAGAACAAATGGCCACACAATACCGAGCGCTTGGTGGTATGACTCTTGGCACTACATACTGCTACAAGCACATCCTTTTAGTGTACCACACAGTTTCCTACATCCCCTCCAGGTGGACCCAAGTCTATGAATCAGCTCACATCAGAGGTGTCGGTGCACTTCAGCGACAAGCCCAATGTACGGGACATGATTCAAACACCCATGGGCGATGACGTGTCACACGCCACAGAGCGTGATTTGCTCAAAGCACGCAAGCGTGAAGAAAAGGAAGAGAAACAGCGTAAGGCTGCCCTGTCTGCACACATGGTATGGTTTTGTTGCTGGTTGTGCTGATTGTTGTCCATTTTTGGGAAACGTGTGAGTGGATTGGACATATGGACATACTCTTACATATGTACTTTCCTGTATCCTGTTTCCTGTATGAACAAATACAACCCACCCGTCAAAGGCACGCATCGCATCCATTGCACATGCACCATGCCCGAAAATTGTGCGCAATGCTGGTGCTGGTGGTTCCAAGGACCTTCACATTGAGACGTTTAGCCTGACCAATGGTGGGGCAGAACTGATCTCAGATGCCACTGTCATGCTTGCATTTGGGCGACGCTACGGTATGTGTCCTGACGTTGTTGTGTGCATTGATGGTGTGTGCATTGATGGTGTGTGCATTGATGTTGGGTGCATTGATGTTGTGTCCATTTTTTGCATCTCACTGGGAGTTATGAAGAAGAGCTTTACCTACGTATCATTATGTACTTCGCGCAGGATTGATTGGTCGCAATGGTGCAGGTAAGAGTACATTGCTGCGTGCCATGGCAAACCACAAGCTGCCTGGCATACCTGACAATTGGCAAATCCTGCACGTAGAACAAGAGGTGTGGTTGCATATGTGTGTGGATGCATGATGCTTGGGCTACATATATGTTGGGTGTACATGTGCGGGTGGGTGTGTACATGTGCGGGGTAGCTGCCACTACCCTCACCACTACAATACCACCACCATTACCACTACAACACCAACACCAACACAAAACCAGGTGATTGCTGACGACACGCCCGTGTTGCAGGCGGTACTAATGTGTGATGGGGAGCGCAGTGAGTTGCTCGAGGAGGAGTCCCGGTTGCTGGCACAACTCAACCGGGAGGAAGGCACCGAAGCAGAGACGTCTACAGACGGCAAACAGCTGTCTGAAGCAGACGCAGCCGCTCGTCTGGAACAAGTCGTGAAACGGTTGCACGAGATTGACGCATATGGTGCAGAGGCACGAGCAGCATCTATTTTGTCTGGCTTGTCCTTTGACACGTCCATGCAGGTATGTGTGTGAGAGTGTGGTGTATGATGTCATGTGAGAGTGTGGTAGTATGAATTGAAGATAGGTGAACTTCAATTCACAAGGGAGTATCACATGCAGACACCCTGCACACACAGCGGCGGCCTACGAAAACATTTAGTGGTGGTTGGCGCATGCGTGTGTCACTTGCACGTGCTCTGTTTGTGCAGCCGGATTTGCTGCTGCTGGATGAGCCCACCAACCACTTGGATTTGGAAGCCTGTGTGTGGCTTGAGGTATTATTTGGGTTGTTGCTGAGGTGCTATTATTGGGTTGTTGCTGAGGGGTTGTTATTGGGTGCACGCATGACAGCCTATGTGGGGTGCATGCATTTGTGCCCATGCATTATCACAACTCTTACATATTCCATTTTTCATTCCCCATATCTCTTACATATCCCCATTTTTCATTCACCATAACTCTTCCATATTGTTCGTTCACCAGGAATATCTTTTGAAATGGCCCAAAACGGTGCTGATAGTGAGTCACGCACGTGAGTTTCTCAACGCTGTGTGTACTGATACGTTGCACCTGCACAACCGCAAGCTCATGCCATACAAGTATGTGTGCCACACAATGTAGTGTATATGTGCATATGTGCGTCTGTCATATGCAATGTCATCATCCCATGTTCCCATATTCCCATATTCCCAACAACAACATCAACAACAACATCACCATCAACAGGGGTAACTATGCTGTTTTTGAAAAGACACTAGAAGAACGCATGGAAAACCAACAAAAGGCTGCTGCGAGTGTGGCCGCCAAAAAGGCCCACATGCAGGCATTTGTGGACAAATTTCGATACAATGCCAAGCGTGCCTCTCTGGTGCAATCACGCCTCAAGGCTATTGGAAAACTAGAAGACGTGGAGGTGTGCGTGGTGTTTTTGTTGTGTGATGTTATTGAATGAAAAGGGCGATTGGTGATTGTTGTTTGATGTGATGATACTCTTGAACCCATGATGATACATATTTTATGTAGCGCCATGCACAACACTATCCCCATATATATAGCGCCACACACAACACTATCCCCATATATATATAGCGCCACACACAACACTATCAACCTTAACTTATGACCGTATGACCTGCAGGTTATGGAGGCAGATCCCGATTACCAGTTTCTCTTTCCCAACCCTGGTGAAAATATTGGAACTCCCATTTTGGGCTTTTCAGATGTTAGTTTTGGCTACAAAAACGGGCCCACTCTGTTTTACAACCTGAACTTTGGTCTCGACTTGGAGAGCCGTGCAGCCGTGGTTGGACCCAATGGTATGTTGGAATTACTATTACTATTATCATGTACTAGGGATCCATTGTGCATTGCTTGCAATGACCATCATCATCATGACCATATCATGCAGGTGTGGGTAAGACAACGCTTTTACACTTGTTGAGCGGCCAGTTGCAGCCAACACAGGGCGTCATTGCCCGCAACCCCAAGCTACGCCTTGCGATTTTCAGTCAGCACCACGTGGACAACTTGGACCTCAGTCTCACACCGTTGCGTTACATGTGCAAATGCTTTCCCCAGGCAAAAGAACAGGCACTGCGGTACGTGTGACGATTGGGGTTAACAATGGTCATGCTCTTTGTTGGGTGGGCCAAACATGTGGCATGCCACCGACCCACATCTGTCGCATCTGTCACCGCAGGTCGCATTTGGGTTCCTTTGGTGTGAGTGGTGACATGGCATTGCAGGCAATGTACACACTCAGTGGTGGACAAAAGAGCAGGGTGGCATTTGCCAAGGTAGTGTGCTTTCTGACCCACCAGTATGCCCAATGCTAATGCTTGGGTGCCAAAATATCTCATCATCACCAACATTTCTTCTCCCCCCCCCGCATATAGATTACATGGAACAAGCCCCACTTTTTGCTCCTTGATGAGCCGTCCAACCACCTTGATATCCAAGCAGTGGATGCGCTTATTCATGGGCTCAACGTGTTCAAGGGTGGTGTGCTGCTGGTCAGTCACGATCAGTATCTGATAGAAAACACAGTGGACCAGTTGTGGCTGGTGGAGCATGGCACTGTGACACCCTTTGATGGAGGCTTTGAGGACTACAAGAAACGCTTGCGCACCAAGTTGTTGACTGCTTAGGTGGTGGGTCTCTGTCGATTGTTTTTTTGTCCATTTTCTTGTCGAACAACCATAGTTCAACCGCATATTGCAGACCAAGTTTGCACACAGCATCCTCGATTACGACGAGGCTTTTCAAACGCACAGGGATCTCGCATCCCCCAACAAACCCCACACGTGTTCACACGTTCGTCCAACCACGCATGAACACAATGCAACAGCACCCATGAGCACACGCAATTATGGCACCACGAGGGTGTGGTGCTGGTGCATATGCATGTGCACCATTGTGTTGCTGTTGTCCACCCCAGCAGCAGCAGACATGAATAAACTTGCACGTGCAATGGCAGAACGACGTGCACAATTGGGTGATAAGTTTGAGGTGCAGTCTGAGGACACCGCAACCTTGTGGCTTGAATTGCGCCAACGACGCATTGAACGGGGTATGTGCGAGTGCACCACAATGAGGCTACCACAAGAACAACCACCACAGCACAACACACCACGTACCCAACACAGCACGTGCAAAAATGGAGGGCCGTCCCTATGAAGAAAAGCCACTGTCCCAACTCACGCTCACACCACGTATGCCAGACGACATTGCCGATGCCGCCATGCATGTGGCCACCACGACATGGCCTGACGATTTTGTCGTCCCCAAACCCATCCTGAAGCACCTCCACACCCTGGAAGATGTGGACAATGACCATGCTGCGTGGAGTATGGCACAGGAAGACAAGGAATCACACCAAGCACTGGACGACTGGGAGGAGCAGGTGCGCATGCTCAAGCAAGATGATGCCAAGGCGCTTCGGGTGCCGCGTGACCAACGGATACTGGCTCGTGGAGCAGTGGCAGCCACAGGGCCAATGGTGCAAGTGCGGAATGAATGCAGCACGCTGCTGTGGTTTGTGGCAATGCCTGCCCGACCCCCTGCATCAGGTGCACTTCGTCGCCAGTGGGTGCAGCGTGTACGACACCTACGGGTTGCAATTGCATCTGCAGCAACACACCGTGCACGACTTGTGCCGGTGGTTGTGTTTGTGTCGGCCGAAACTGGTAGGTGTGGTGTGATGACGCAGCAGTGTTGTGTGACATGTCAAGATGTCGTGACTATGATGTGTGATTTTCCAGCTTTTTACACATGCTCTCTACACATGCTTGCATACATAAAAAACACAGGCTCTGCACACAAGTCGTATAGGCATTTTGTGCGCACCGATCCTGTCATGGCGTACTTGCACACATGGCTGACATCCCGTCATGTCACCATGGTGGATTGGCAACTGCATATACGTGAAGCCCTGCATGCAGGAGTAAGAGGGGATAAATATGAATGGCAGTATGTGCATCGAGCATTCAACCTACTCCCCATGGACCTGCCCATGCTCGCTGCAGAGGTATGTGTTGTGTGTGTTGCCTTGTGTTTTTCTTGGTGTTGTATCATGCTTTGTTGGTGTTGTATCGTACACACGTACACACACACACACACATGCATGTACAGGTATCAGCCATGCATTTGAAGGAAACAGACCAGACACTAGACACCACTCGTTACCTGTACACTGATGCTGCAGTCATGTTTCGGTATGTTGTTCATGCCTTTTGTGTTGTGATGGGCTCCCATTTGTATGTATTTGTGTGCATATGTATTGTGTGCATATGTATTTGTGTGCATGTGTATTTGTGTGCATGTGTATTTGTGTGCATGTGTATTTGTGTGCATGTGTATGTGCTGCTTGGCTGTACTCGATGCATTGGCAAAATAAGATACGTGTAAACCACCTCTCCATACATCACTGTGTACCCCCTATATACCCCCACTATACCACCCCACACAAACAAACAACAGTGCTGGCGTGGATAGCTGTTCGTTTAATACAAGCAGCGATGCCCAAATTATTGTGGGGTCTGGGCTGGATCCATGGGCCCCCTCTGCGGGGAGTATGCTGCTCATTACCGACCATGCTGCTCGCATATTGTGGGCACCACTAGCAGCACTCGGTGCAGAGCAAGGCTGGCGTATTCGTGGCGGATTTGAGGTGTGACAATGGTGGTTGATGATGTGTGGTTGTACTTTCTCATACGTGCTATTTGTATACATCATACACGTGCTGTTTGTATACATCATACACGTGCTGTTTGTGTACATCGTACACGTGCTGTTTGTGTACATCGTACACGTGCTGTTTGTGTACATTGTGCATGCTGCTTTCGTACATACACAACCACGTCTCAATCCACACGCCAGGAATTGCTGTGGTTGTTTTTCCTACAGCAGCGTAATGCAAGCAATCCCATCCTGCCATCCACGGGACTGATGCCACCCACCACCAACTTCAAGGGCTTTTGGTTGAAAAAATCAGCACCAACGTACGTGTGGGTTTTTTGGTGAAAGTGTGACTTATGTGATGAAACACCTGTGTTGTGTGTTGGTAAAATGTTAAATAGAAGAGGACACACACATGTTGGCGATCGACACAGGGTTGGCGTGGTGCATTTCTGGGGCCCCAAGCCCCTGGGTTGTTTGCCATGCTTGGTCGGGGAGGACCTTGGACGCCCAACAACCACATGGAAATGCCCTGCCATGCCACAACATTGTAAGACACGCCCAATGCAACTAGTGCAAAAGCTCATAGGTATGGTAGTACTTGGGAGGTGTTGCAACACACAGTCAAGGCACAACACACAGTCAAGGCACAACACACTCTCGAGGCACAACACACAGTCGAGGCACAACACAAACCACGCACCACAGGCAAAGGCATGTCGGACGGGGTGACAGCACAGTTTTTGCGCGAGTGGCATGTGTGGGATAGCAACATTAGTCGTGATGTAGCCACAACCAACGTGACTGAGGCACGAACACTGCACTAGAGTTTGATGATCACCCCTGAAAACAAATACAGGCGATCTCGCCCCCAAATTTTGCCATTCAGTGTATACTACCTGTTACTACCTGTTTGTGTAAGTAAACTTGTGAAAACGGCCGCAGCAGCAACTGTGTTCATCGTTAAACATTTACCATGTTGCAACAAACGCAGCCTGTGTCCCTCAAATATCTTGCCCAATACATCTTAAGTGGTGAAGATTGGCGAGTGACGGCTGTTGTTGCGTGTACAGTGGTGTGTATTGCTGTCATGTGGGTGATCGCCATCAGGTCAGACAGGTTGGCAAAGGCTCGAGTAATCGACCTGGACGCACCTGTACAATGCGGGGATATTACTGCAGAGCATATGAGTCGATTCAATGGCACAGATCCATTCTTGCCGCTCTACTTGGCGATCAGGGGCCGTGTGTATGACGTGACCAAGGGACGTGACTTTTATGGACCAGGTGTGGGAGAAGATGGTGGTGGTTACTATACATGTACCAAACAATCAACAACACTCGTCACACCAAACAATACAGGGGGCGCATATGCTGTGTTTGCGGGGCGTGAGTGTGCCCGTGCCCTTGCACTCATGTCAACCAGCGCTGCCGACTGCAATGACAACTTGGTGGGCTTGACTGAACAGCAGCTTCAGACGCTTGCTGAATGGGAGAGCAAGTTTCAACAGAAATATGGACAGGTGGGGCAAATTGTGGCCCCCAAGGAGTTGACGCTTGCGCAGCTGGCAACACACAATGGCATCGACCCAAGCAAGCCTTTGTACTTGGCCATTCAGGGTATCATCTATGACGTCAGCAAAGGTGGGTGCATATCATTGAGGTGGGGGTGGAGGCGGTGGGCACATGACATAGCGTGCGCCCCAACAACACAGGGCGTGATTACTATGGGCCAGACGGTGTATACCCCTTTGCAGGGCGTGAGTGTGCGCGTGCTTTGGCCAAGTTTTCCACCGATGAACAAGACTGTGTGGCCAAGGTTGATGACTTGACGGTGATGGAGCGTGATCAGCTGGAGAACTGGATTGCACGGTTTCGCTTCAAATACCCTGTTGTTGGCAACATTATTGACTAGTATTGTAAACCCATTGACAACATCTTACCATGACGAGCACCAATCATCAGGAGAATGCTGTGCTGCTGCAACAATCTGCATCTCAGCTCGTTGCAGAACAGCAGGATGGACGACAGCTTGTTGCAGCTGCCCCGCTCACACCATGCTCTTTGGCTGGGCTAGGTCCCGCTATAAGTGGTGCAGCATTGGGATTGCTATTTGGATCAGGTTGGTACGATGTGATGATGATTAGCATCAATAATGCCCTATCCACTCCCTCGTCAAACTCCCTCGTCAACCCCGTTACAACAGGCAGTGCAATGTTTGGGCATTTATGGGGTTTTGTGAGTCGTAAACCGCTTTCTACACCGTTGTTGTCCACGGCATGGCAGAGCGGTGTTGCATCAGCCAAGGTGTGTCGCACCATGCACACAGTGCACACGCGGTGTACACGCTACACACATAGCACCATACACCCATCACAGACATTTGCCATTATGAGTGGGGTTTATAGTACTGCAGTGTGCTTTGTGACACGAATACGGCAAAAGCAAGATGGTACGATTTGGGCAACAACACATCCTCTCATGCACACACATCCATAATAAACACCGCCTGCCCCAGAACTCAATGGAGCTGCTGCTGGGTGCATGACAGGTGTGGCATTGGGATGGGGTACCGGTCCCGCCGCGTGTGCACAGTCATGCTTGATGGTGGGTGCCCTGACGTATGTGATGGAACGCATGGGTGGTGTTGCACAAGCAGCTGCTGTTGGTCATGCAATGCAGCACACAGCCTTGGCAGCACAAAAAACAATAGTGCGTGGTGTGCGTGGGCGGCGCACAAATCATCATGGCGTGTTGTCCCTCGCACTGCCTTTGCAACACGCGTGCTCAGGAGCAGTGGGTGCGTGCTGGCACTGACATTGTGGTGTTGTTTTCCGATTGTTATTTGTTTTTTGTGTTGGTTGTGTTACGCAATGGATATAGGATGTATGATAATCTAGGAAAGTGTACTGGGGAAATGAGAAAATGCAATTGTAACAACAAACATGGCATATCCTGTCCTACTCGTCATGTCTACTGCTACATGTGCTTGCACCAATACGCCTCATTCCATGCCGAGAAAATCACTGGTCCCTGTTGGTGTCAATGGTGTTGGTGTACAGCACTGTGACAAGGTCAGCACGTGCCCCACCCCCCCACATACCCTGTTGTGTGCTGCTTGTCCGCGTCGCCCCAGCATCCTCCTCTTTCCCTGAGGAAAGTGTGCGCAGCATGTCTTGCCAAAACGATGCAGACGCTTCTACTCCCACGTGGTGGTCCCTCACTGCCAGCATGTCGGGAACTGCGGGCTCATCAGACAGAATATACTGCGTGCCGTCCAGTGCTGCAGCACGTGGAGGAAATAATGTGGCCTTGATTTTGCTCAACCATGTGATGGGCTGTTTCACCATGCTGTGTATGGCCCGCACGAAGCTTGCATCCTGTAGTGACACATGATTTGGTTGTTTGCTGTTGTGGCACATGATTTGGTTGTTGCATACATGTGTGTGGTGTTTGTTGTGTGTGTATACCCACGGTCACATACCTGCTGCATTGTTGCACGCTGGCGAGCCTCTTGCAGCTCAGCGTGCAGGTCGTCATAATCAGCGTCATACTCATCATACAGGCGGTCAATGTAGTTTACATACAGCTCATAAAAGCCATCAAAAATGTCCCCTAGTGTTGGATTTTTCACATAAAGGTGTTTTGGTGGAGGGAAGCATGGAGAGCATGTGTGAGCAACACCGTACCGTCCAGAGGGATGTCTACAGTACGTGCAGCGAGTTTGAGATCCTGTGTGCATGCGGCATATGTGTGTGGGACCCCCTTCTATGTGCAAGATATACATGCTGATAATGCAACACTCATCATGGCAACACTCCTCATACATTCCAAGCCTCAAGCTGGTCTGACAGCACCATGTCCCTGCCAGGGGTGCCCTTGGCAACAGAGTCCACAGCACGAGCACCTGCCTCCAAGACGTCCTTGAGGGACCCAAGCACAGCCTGGGTTGCCTCTGGGAGGGGCTGCTGGGCTGTGGAGAGGCGCATCACCAGCTGGGATACGACTGGTAACAGCGCCTTAAAGCTGTCTTGCAATTCCTGTGGTCGTTTTGGTGGTTGTTTTGGTACATGGTGTCATGTTCATACATACCACACATCACACATACCACATCACCCATCTCATCAATCGCTCACCTTTTGTTGCGATACAGCAGTTGCAAAATCCAGTGTGTCTGGGGTGTGGGGTACCTTGCCTTGCTGCTGCTGCTGCTGTAAAACGGCCACACTTGGGTCCACAGGCCACTGCCAGCTACGGGTATCAAACACTGGGCGCTGGGATGTGTTGTGGACGTCTTCCACCTGCCACAGGTTGGTTTGCTCCACCACAAACGCACACGACAGTGGTGCCACATGATGAAGAGAGGTTGAGGCTCCAATGAGGCGCACTTGTGTATCCACAATGTGTGTACTGTCCACCACGTTGGGGTCAACGATGGCAGAGGTAAACATGCCTGGCAACACAGCAGTGTATTGCTGCAATATGTCAGTGCCAAATTCTTCAGATGCAGGAATTGTGCCAAGGAGAGGCTCGTGGCGTTCACATGCCCAACACACTGCTTGGAGGGTGGAGAGGATGGCTGCGTCCCCGGCTTGGCCAAGACAGGCATGTGGCTGTGTGTGTAGATGTGTTGGGAGTATTGTGTATGCATGTTGGGAGTATACATGTTGGGAGTATTGTTGGCGTGTGGTTCCAACACAGGGTATACATCACCTTTTATACATCATTTTTTTGCATCCATCTCCTACCTGGTAGAGTGCACGTATGCTTGTGGGTTGTGGGGTCCCAAACAACTGGTTGGGCGCAAGCACCACCACACGGGTGTTGGTTTCCCAATAGGCGAGCATGGCCAGTGCCCGTATGTGTGCAGTGAGGTCGAGCGCCATCACCCATACAATAGCCAATGCCCCACTTGCCAGGTATTCCTGTGTAAAAATTAGGGGGCTCCAAGGGTTGGACCACACCACTCGTTGTGACCCAGCCCAACACCCAACGACACCATACCTCAGCGCTTTGCAACGGCAACACATCAAGACCAGCATAGACAACAACACGATCAAAGCCAAGTGCTGTATGCCACTTGACTTGTGTAGCAAGCAATGTAGCAGCAGTGCGCTGGTCAGCCCAGGTTACCACCACATATTCTTGCTCCTCCCCCTTGTGTGCAGACGCAGGCAGGCTTGTCTCAAGTGGTTGATCGATCGACAGCGACCCAAAGAGCGTAGGCCCAACCGACAGCTCCAGCTGATCCAAGAATGGTACGTCTGCTGAGGCTATGGCACCGCTGATGGGCTGCAGATCACCAGCAAAGGGCTGGCTCGTGTTCAGTGCCACAGGGCGCCCGTCGACAAGGCGGGCTTGGAGGCGAACGTCGCCTAGGGTAGCATTTTGCTCCGCTGGGTGCTGCAGAAAACCACGTATACGTGTTGAGCTGTCGAATGTGACGAGCTTCAGGTAGATAGCGTATTGCAGTGGAGCATGCGGCACTTCCGATTGTTGGTCAACCAACGACAACACAAACTCGTGGATTCCTGCATGGTCGAATGCATGTATGTGTTTGTATTGTGTGCTCAAGATGGCTAATGCGAGCAGGAGTAGAAGCACCGTGGGCGCTGAGCCGTTGTGGCAACCCATCGATCGATGTTTTAGTTACAGCGACAGTACGTTTTGCTGTTCTTTTAGCATGTTGACATTAGGAAGTGGAATGTTGCTTCATATGGGATTGAAAAGTTGAAATTAGGCAGCAATTGTATGTCATGTGAGGAGAGAATTAGGAGAGAACAAGAGACTCCCGGGAGACGGGGTTTTTGAACCCTTGTTTACTGCGAGTAGTTTCCAACCAAATGGGTGTTCACACGACAGTACTTTGGAGCGTTCCAAAGCCATGACGATGGGGTATAGAGCCAGTGGGTGGATACCAGCAAGGTTGTAGGCTGCGCTGCGCGCTGGTACTCCAGACAAACAATGAGTGCTGCTATTGTTGCATCAATCCAACCCTGTTCAATATAACCATTTGATACCCTGAGTCCCATAATTCATGATGCTCACCAAAGATGATTGCTGGGATAGATGATGACATTGACATAGTAGTGTAGCCGACATCAACGCGTTGCCTTGGTCCCACCACAACAGCAATGGGCATGTATGTATTGGGCACCGCACAACAATAGTTGGGGTGTTGCAATTGGGGTGTTGCATTCCATGATGACGGTTTGATTACCTAAAGAGATCGTAGTTTACAGATGAAAACTTAGGGGGATTATGTGCCTGCTCGTTTGGATATCGTATTACCTCATAAGGAACAGCCTTTTACATACACCACACCACAATACTGCTGCAGACGCCCTGAGAAGGCGCCCTCACACCAGCACAACCTAGACACGAACTGTGCAGGCATTTGTTCCTGTGTGACGACACAGCCACACATGAGCCCAGCAGTTGAGCCTAGCAATTGGCCAAAAAGCAATCACTCATTTGCACAAAGAGTGCATGATTGATTATGTGGCTGGCTTCTCATGCCGGTCACCACGTCGTCTACCAGCAGGCCAAGTGCCAGAGATGCTCCACACACCCTGGTCCACATACAATCACTCAAATTAAAACCACTGCACTATAAAATTGTGATGGTCATGATTGCAGTCAACATATTAACGCAATGAAACATTTCATGTGTCACCACCCTATAGACCCTATAGACTATAGATCAATGTGCCTGCTTGTTTGGTTCAGACAGATAGCCATTGGAAACAACATCCTCGCTATCACCCTGGCAAGAAAATGACTTGACAGCCCTTGGCAAGCAACATCGCGTGCATGCATCAGGTTGGATGATGCGCCAGCATTCTGAAACAGTCATATCCACCTGGTAAACAGGCACAGCAGGGTTTCCTTGTGTCCATCCTGCACTCAAAGCGATCGTGCTCGAGCATCATGTTTACTTCAGCATGACAAAGAGATGTCGCCTTGCACGACGAGCCCCATACAGTACATGTCGGGAACTATGTTTCACATATTATTTCACCACGGCGATTGCATGTATTGTTATGATAGACGACAGATGTGTGCATGGGGCAGAGTGATATTGAGTCAAGTGCAAACACATTGACGAACCTGTGCCCAATCGATTGCAAATGACGGTTTTGAGCATGTCTTTGTGTGCAATGGAATACTGCATTACGAGGACCGCCACGGTGGGCGTGTCCGCAGTGCACATGTTTGCGATAAACATGGTTGGGCAAGTGGCGGACGGCAGAAAGCCCTGCTCCATTTTGCCCCTTTTTTGTGTCTACGATGTGTTGGAGCATTTTGTTGCCATGCAACGCTGTGTGCGAGGACTGCTCATGGAGTCAGTCTATTATACAAGTGGCACCTCTATGCGCGCCAAGAGATTCGTCATGATTCCAAGGCAGTCATGAGGACGCAGGCCCACTGTTGTTGCAAAACAAAGTTTGCTCTCAGCATTGCTACCAGGCGATTTGATGAACAAACTCCTGCAACAGTATGACACGTATCTGTTGGCAGTAGTGCAGTATACGTCGTTGACGTCGCTAGAGCCTGCTACTCAATCTACGTTAGCGCAAACGCATAGCATCCATATGTGAGCGATAACGATCCTGCTCAAACCACGCGAATGCATTGATGCTGTCTGTATAAGGAAAGTAGAGAGCCATGATTGGAAAACAGCGGCAAGCAAACTTCACCAAGGCGATCGGGCTTTTATCGATGTGAAAACTACGCCATTGTAGCACCAGATTGGAAACAAAAGCACTGCAACACATTGACGCACAAAAAGCCTTACATCCTGTAGTATTGCTGCTGCACGTGACTTGCCAGTGAGAGGTGGCCCATACCACGCGTATTCAGGGCTGCTGAATTGTATTCGGGATCATCATCAGGTTACATTCTGAAGAGGCGCGTTTATGTTGAATTGTGACAATAGGTCGGTGTAAGTACGGGACTTATGCATGGATCGTGATTTCATATATTGGGGGGTTCTACAATAACTAACAAAAGACAGATACTGGTAATAAGCGCCAACATTGTGCGAATGTTTTGTTTTTGCTGTGCGTTGACATGGTTGACATTAGGCAACGATTGTGCGGGAAGCAGGCGTGAGGTGATGTCACATCCACCCATACGCAGTTTGCAAAGCGTTGAAATCGCAAGGATTGACGTTTGTGAGCACAATGTAGGTTTGGCAAACTGTGCACATCATGGTACAAAGTACTTTGGTAAAAGGTATATACAGTATTTTCTGATACCACGTCATCCATTGCACCATCGTACCAACTGATCGGTGTCATTGTCATTGTATGACGCACAGGCTCTCCCATGCTCGGCAATGCCACCGCCGCAACCACCTTTTGCGACCGGTGTTCATATGGGCAGTGTCTCAGTACATTTTCACGCAACAGATTCTTGGGACATTCCCTACATACCGCTGCCCCACTGGCAAAACAAAACAAACACCTGCACAGTTCTTGATAAGGGAGCATTGAGGGAGCCCTCAGGAGAGAGCAGAATGTGTACATGAATCTGTTTGCATTGAAATTCAAGCGTGGTATTGTAAGCGGTTGCCCAGCATTATCAGGTGTCCACTTCTCTCTTACTTCCTGGCGCAATGACGAATGCACTGCACTATCGCTAATCATTGGTTGTTGAGTGCTTGTGCCCCCACCAAGCTGAAGACCATAGTAAAACATTGCTTTCAAGCCTTGTCCCTTGTGAATGCGGCGCTTTTGTTGTTAACCTGTATGGATGTCCTTCCTCAATGCCGGTCACCGATGTATATGATTCGCCCATGTACTTGCAATTTTCTCAGTTATTCCGAAACCATGTTGAGATTTCGTGCTTCTGGAGATAATGTGCGTCAATCATCATCATACCCTGCTGTCACGCAACATAGACGTCCATCGTCAGCACGAGCGGATCGTCGCTTATATGAACGATATGTATTCATTTTTTTGTTGATGTTAGGAGGGGAACCCTTTGCGTTGTAGCGTCGTACAGCAGTAATAGCATAGTGCGTCCTGTGTTGAACGACAATTGGCAGCCCAACACATTTCCATTAAACCAACGCTTTGAACATGCTGAAAGGTGAGTGCGTCGCTTGTAGAGCGATTTTTCGTACAATGGATGCAACTTATTACACATGGTGACTTACAATTCATGGGCCTGTACAACCACTGCTTTGCAGTGCTCCACACTCTTCACCAGCTCCTTCAACTTGTTGGACACATACATCTTGTGCTGTACCAGCGCATCAATCGCCAACCGCAAATCGTTGTGCACCTGTGCAGCCGCCTCCTTGCAAGACCTGCGTGTGTATTCAAGTATGTGTGCACCCCTGTACGTCCACGTACACAGACGTGTCCCCACATACTTTTGCAGCTGCTCAAGCTCAGCCTGGACCGCTTGCACCTCTGCCTCGCTCTCTGCCACCCCATGGCTTGTGGCATTGCGCAGTTGATCAAGCTCCACTTGCAGTCGCTCTGCCTCCTTGGCCTGTGCTTCAATGCTTGCATCCATACCCTCCTTGGCCTGCCGCACCTGCACCTCCAACTTGCGCACCTATGTGAAGAGTATGTGTGTCAACGTGCTGTTCACAACAAAACACATTATCATCACTCACTCCCCACAACGTACATGATGCTCCAGTGCAACGTTTTCCTCTGCACGTTCTGCCACATGCTCCTGACTTGCATCAAGCTTTTCTGCCAAGGAAAGCAGCTCCTCACTGAGCAATCGAGCACGAGTGACATATTTGTCACGAATGCGCTGCAAGGCTGGCTTGATGGTGCCCTGTGTGTGTTGGGGGGTTATTAACAGCTACGCCTGACATGCTATGATGATCCAGGACACCAATCTCACCTTGAGATCCACGTTTATCATTTCATTGGCAGTCATGCCTGTGCGGTTGACCTTGATCTCAAACTGAATCCCTTCTGCACGTTTGGCTGAGGCTGGGATCAGCTGCAAACGATCTGCGCGGGCATGATACTCTTGCAGCACCGTTTCCATGTCATCCAGGCGTTTTTCCACCTGCACTTCATGTTCATGCACACGGTTGTCCAGAACCTCACGCTGGGATGTGACAGACAGCAACACCTCTTCCTGCTTTGCCCTGTGTTGGTGTTGCGACGTTGAGCAGCAGCGTCCAGGTTGTACTTGCAGCCCTATGATCAGCCACATACTTTTCGTTTTGCATGCGCATGACATCCGCACGGTTGATGGTCTGTCGTGCAACACGCTGCTTGAGCTCCTCCAGTTCCTTTGTGTGGGGATGTTGTGCACAATATTTGTAATGTCTCATAGATTGCTATTGACCAAGTAGCGCAGAATACATACAACACACCTGCTCCGCAAGTGCCACTTGCTCCTGTTTGGTCTTCATGTCAGCCTCTCGCTCTTGCAACTTGCGCCCCAGCGATTGCTTGTGCGACTGTGTGTTGGGATGCATGGTGTGGGTGCAACACACTCCCAACACCTACTTAGCAAAATACCCCTCTGCAACCCCCCACATCACAAATGTACCTGCAAGTTATCCAGCAAGCTCTGAAACTTTTCACGATCACGCAGATGCTCTTCCTTGCGCTGATGTGCTGCCTGCAGTGGTGTTGTCTGCTGGCGCAGCTCCTGCAGCTGTGCTTGCAATGCTTCAATAGACTGTGTGTATAGCCAAGGCACTTGGATGAAACACTGACATCTCCAAACCTATCCAGCACATATGCCCCACCCCACACAACAAAAACCTGTTTGGTCTCGTCCATGGCAGTCCTGAGCACTGTTCTGCGCTCTTGAAAGTCAGTTGCCTTTTCCTCATCCACCTCTGCACACGTGGCATCGTCTCCCGCCAAAAAGTAGCGATAACTGGTGGTAACGTATTCGAAGAAATCAGCATCGCAGCGTGCCTTGTCATCAAACATCTGCACCTGCAGCTTGTCCACCTTTTCCTGGTAGCTCAGCAGCTCTACCAGCCACACCAACGCAGCAAGCAGTGTGGGCCACGTGTGCGGACTGCCCACTGCAAAGAGGGCAGACTTGCTGAGCTGCCAGGGGTATTTCAGGCGCTTGTATACCTGTGGCACTTCTTCCTCGAGCTTGCCAAAGTTTTTCACCAGGTTGGGGTCGACCTGATGAAAAAGAAACTGGATGATGTTGGCATACTCTTTGCTGGTGGGGCTGGTGAGTTGCTTGGTGCTGATGGATGGGTCATAGCCGTGTGATAGTAGATAGTTGAGGATTGTTTTGATGGAAGCTGCCTGGTATGATTTGTCCATGATGGGGCGTGGGTCATGCTTGACACCAGGGACGGCTGGTTTGCCACCGAGGGTGCTCGAGCGGCGAGGGGCGGTGTTGGGTGCCAGGGATGGACGCCCACCAGTTTTCAATTTGGTGTCCAGCAGGCTACGAGTGGCACCCGTGCGTGCATTGAGTTGTGATGGACTCACGGAGCCCAGCGTTTGTCGTCTGCTCATGATGGTGCTGTTGTAATGCTTATATAGATTGTGATGTGATGTGTGACGACAAGTGATGGCTTTCACGATCGTCGATTTTGTTTCACTGTCGTGTGATGGCTGTACTGTATCCCTGAGCAACAACGCACAAAATGGTTTGATGGGGTTTGTTTGGCATGGGTGTGTTTTCAGGCCATATTTTTCTAGCTTGGCACTTTTCGTTGCCAGTTTGCCAACACAACATCATACCCCACAACCACACAGCAGACGTGCTAGCAACGTGCTCCACCATACTGCACTCGCACAATCCTGGGCCATAAACCCCCAGCAAAACGGCACAAAGCAAGCAAAACCTCATTATATCTGTGACCAGTGTGTTCACATTCTTTTGGTGAGCATACACGGCAAAGAAGCAGCGTGGTTGGGACAATCAAGCCATGCCCTGACACATCTTGTCCCTGAAGAAAGCCCTACAGCTCCCCACCATTTCGGTGAATGCAGGACATGGGAGACGCACGTCCCGACTCTCCATTCCTTCGTGATTCTGCAGACTCGAGTGAGGTGGAAACCACAGGATTTGTGGCCCGCGTTCGGGATTGGGTGGGCCACAAGTTTGGTATGCCACCCCATGAGGAACCAGAGCCCAGCAACTACATGACGCTGGTGCCATTGTCAGGTGTGTTTCAGGGGGGTAACGTATAGGGAAACGCATACCAGCTTGGAGGCAACAAAAACAACGTGATGATCCTCCCAGATGCACGTCTGCGACCACAACGAACCAAGCTGCTACTGGCACTCGTTGTATGTGACTGCATGTGGCTGCATGTGGGGTGGTGGGAAATCACATGGGATACCACAAACAACAGGTTGCCATTGCATGTTTGGCTGTGTCCGCTGTGTATGTGTGTGTACCACGAGGTGTCAATATTGGCGAAATCACAATGAAATCAGATGCGATGAGTTGGAATACTACCAAGCGCACGTATCAGCTCAAGCTCAAAGCGTGTATTCCTGTATACAACCCCAACTTTTTCGAGGTATGTGTTGCTGGTTGTTGCTTTTTATGGGTGCTTGCTGTGTGCAGCACCTTGATGATGTGCATGTGCACACCATAAAATGCAATCACACATGTGGTGTACATTATACACCATTTCTATGACACATGTCATCATCCATGGTCCGGTTCACAATGTACTCTACCTCCCAACTCAGGCATCCCTCTCTGGTACCTTCAAGGTGCACTTTTACGACACCGAGGCAGGCAGCGCCCACATCAAAAACGTGGTTGTACCTGCACGGAGCAATCCCTTTTCATTTGTTGTGGATGTGGATGCAAGTAATGTGCCCAGTGATTACACGCTCACCATCCTCAAGGAGTGTGCTTCATTTCCTCGGCGGTTGATTTTCTTTCAAAAGATTGACTTGGCGGTATGATGTGTGAGGGTGGTGGTGCATGTGTACATGTGTGTAGTACGTGCTGATGTTAGCTGTACCGATGATACCGGTCGGCTGACAGGACTCATTGACAACGTGCCCCCCTTACGTACACACAGGTCAAATACATGGGACAAAATCAAATCCTTACGCCCATTGATACATACTTTATGATTGATTGTGTGAATGGTGGTGGTGTACCAAAGTTGCACTGTTGAGCTCAACTCTCTCGAGGGCATTGTTGGCGAGTTTTGTTGTTCTGATTATTGGTCTGATTGTAACAAGCGTTTTTTGTATATGTATCCATCCTGTGTAAACAAGCATCGTCATGTTTGTGCTGCGAGGTTTGGCACGCTCTTTTTTCTCACATGGATGTGAACCAGCTTGTGCCATGCCTTGTGCATTGCCTCGTCCAAAAAGAATGCACATACGACGTGCTAGCAGTACGACGGGTAGCATCCAAACAGTTACACAAGTCCAGGTAAAGTTTTACTTGAGCAACATTGCTAGTCAATCGTTGGTGAAATCACCCAGCAATATACACCTCAGAACACATCACCAGTGGATATGCTGTTGCAAGGTGCACGACTAACACAAGGAGCTCATTACGCATGGTCACTTTTGGTTCAACCAGGCGACATTGTCGGTACGAGTTGGGGACAGTGTTTGGCGTGACTGTGAATGCAAATCTGTCACTGCATATCAATTCCCACAGTGGATGCGACATGTGGCAATGGGCATGACACTGTTGAGATGGCACGCTTGGTGGGCTCCACAGGTCAGGTGTTTGCGTTTGACATCCAAGCAGATGCCCTGCAATCAGCACAGCAGCTCTTGAACGAGAAGGATGATCAACACATGTGCCGCAACGTAGTATTTGTGCAAGCATGCCACTCCACCATGCAGGTGTGTATGCGCACACCATCATATGCGTACCATCATGCACAGCAAACATACCCTCCATCCCAACATACATCCCTCGGCACAGGATGTTGTCGGCAGCAACATTGCGCGTGTGGTTGCCTTCAACCTCGGATATCTCCCGGGGGGTGACAAGTCAGTCACCACCAGCAGCAACACAACCCTCCAGGCAGTGGAATGTGCACTCGAGGTGGTCAAATCAGGTGGTGTGGTGAGTATTCTTTCATATACAGGGCACAAGGGGGGTGTGGAGGAATATGATGCTGTGCGCACATTGATTTCACAGCTGCCACCTGCTTATTGGGTGGTGATGGAACATAGATTGCTCAACCGACCAAAGGCACCCATTCTCCTGCTGGCATGGAGGCGGTGATGGCGGTGAAGCTGTGTGATTAGTGATTTTGTTTTTGTTTGATTAGTGATTCGACTGCACGTGGTTTGTTCACAGAGCAGATTTGCTGGTGTGCTGTGTGTATCTATTTTGCGCACATATTTGATTGTTGAATTAACCATGTAACATTTAGTGGAAAACAACGTATTCTTTTCATGTGCTACTAGTACAAATAAGTAGTCATGGTAATGAAATGATAAAGCACACATATGTTGATAACCAACACACATGATGACGTGCATCATGCGCCCCTCCCGTGCACATGCTGCACCACCCGCATCGTCTCCACCACCAACCCCCGCACCAGGGGCACCAGAAGCGGCAGCAACAGGGGCATGTAGACCGCCAGCTGGTGTTCTGGTGGCACGCTGAGCCTCGTCATCACAGCAGGATGATGCAGCGCACCATCAGCAAGGCGTCGTGCACACGTCATGTCCTGTGCACTCTTGATGAGGACACTGCTGTTGGGGTTATGATCGTTGGGGTTGTGGTCGTACTGGGATTGTAATGCATCCAACGCGTGTTGGACGTATGCGCCGATGATGGGCGGGAGGGACAGGGTGGGGAGTGCCTGCGTGCGAGCACATACGCAATAGCTGGGATATATCCGTTTCATACAGTCAATACACACATACACAAGACACATACACACACAATACACAATATACAAAAGAAAAAGAACAACACACACACCTGCACAATGTCTCTCAATGCGCTCATCCCTTGCACTGCAGCAGCTGCATTACCCACACGCTGTCGCTGCAACAGCTGTTGTACATACACCTGTCCAAATACAGCATCTCCCTCCCAACTCATGGCAACCTTTTCTTGTTCTTGCTGTGTGATGCTGTTGTTGTCAGTCCCAATGCCCACATGTAGCTGCAGGCGTAGGTGTTGTGCAATGCATGTGGTGGCAATGTGACTGCTGGTGGCCACCTGGAATTGTGATTGTGAAATTGTGATTGTGAAATTGTGTGGCAATTGACATTCTCATGGTGTTTGGGTGATCTCATGACAGTTGTGTACATGTGCACATGACAGTTGTGTATATGTGCAGCAACACGTACGTCGGTACGTGTAAGCAACAGCATGTGCAGTTTCATATGTACATATATACATATATGTATGTTCATACATACCGGGTCTTGTGTGTGTGCATTGTCATACGCATCATCAGGAACAGGAGCACCAGTGTGGGGTGGTAGAAACACAACACCACCCTCCCCAGGAAGCCATGCATTATCTGTCTGTTGGTGTGGCTGCCCAGGGATTTCCAACCACAGTGTATTTGGGGGGGGGGCTGCATGCATGGGGCTGCTTTCTGTACTACTACTACTGCTACCACCACCACCACCAGGAGCACCATCACCACCACCACCACCACCAGGAGCCCCAGGAGCAGGGGGAATGTACAGGAGCCATTGCAGCAACAGATGATCATGCAGGGGGTCCAGTCCCTGTATGCCTGCACAATGGATGCTACTAGAAGCAACAGCATCTGGAATTGGCATATCTGTACAGGGAGTTTGTTTTTTTTGTTGTCGTTGGAATGCGTGCAGGGGAAGGGATGTGCGCACGCGTGTGTGAGAGCACAACAACTTGCTGTGCATGTTACACACACAACCTTCATATACATACTTCATACACATCCTATTCACCTAAAAAATTTCACATACACCACCCTTGCGTACACACGGATGCAGCAACATGCATGATATACACAGCCCAGATTTTTTCTTGGACACACAGTCCAAATTCCCCCCCACACACACCTGCATTGCTGCTTGCCATGTTTTCCCTCAACCAGGGCACGAGTGCATCCTGCTGCACAATGTGCTTCTGTAGGGAGTGCGACCATGATGCAGGAGGGGGTGTACAATATGAAACCTGTGTATGGATGTATAGGACATGGGAAACACAGCAACATGTACACTTGCTGGCTGTGTTGTGTGCTGCAATGCAACACATATTCACTGAGCAAAAACAAACAACGCAAAAACAAACACAGCAAGAGGAAAAACAGCAAAAACAAACACCACAAGAAGAAAGAACAGTTTGGCACATGTCCCACCCCATGCAACAACACACCTGCACCCATACATCCACAGCACTCACTGGCTGCAGTGGCACAGCAAGGGTGCTGTGTAACTGCCGCTGCAATGCACGTGCCACTGCTGCTGCATGTTGTGCGGTTGGGGTGTCAGAGATGCACACGCGCACCATGAGCGTCATGTGACCTGTGCATGGGGGGGTGTTTGGTGGTCGTAGGGTGTACGATGGCCATGTACAGGTTGTGTGGGTGCGTGTGGATTATCATGTACATTCGTATCCATCACCAGCATACTTGGCACATTGGTGTGATGCTGTGTACTGCCCAACACATCTGTGAGGAGCGGTGGGGAACGTAAATGGCAGGAAAAATGAATAGTGGGGAACGTGAATAGCGGGGAATACCTGTGTCTATGGAATGCAGTTGTTTTATACAACACCACCCACCCCACACACATTGACATTCTCCGGGGTAATACAACCGGGAAAAAACTAGGCACATACCGTGACCAAGGACATGTTGTATGCTGTGCAGGATGCTGTTGTGTGAGGCATCTTCTGTGGGCAATACAATGGCGCTGTGCTGATGGGTGTGCGCTACCACGTGCATGCCACTGCATCCTTGGGCAATGTGCAACACGATAGCACCCTCTGGTATAGTTTGTACAGGCAAGCCACTCAAGTGTGCAGCATAATGGCTGCAGGGCGGGTTGGGTGATGCTGAAAACGTGTGATCACCCTCATGCCGAATGACATGCACAACGCTGGCGGTGTCTTGCTCGATAAGCTGTGTGCGCACATGATGATTGAGTACATCACAGGTTGCATCATGGCACACCAGCTGTAGTGCAACGGGCATCCATGAGAGTGTTGTGTTACCCAGTGCATCCAGTGCGCCAAATGCTAGGTGTGGGCGGTGGGTCACGGTTGTCGACCAAAACGCAGGTACACCTAGGTAGGGGTGTAGAAGCTGTGAATGAGGATACTATGAGGGTGAATGTTGGTACATACCAGGTACATACCAGCAAGCACAAAGATCCAAGCAGACAACACGATGATCAACCGCTTTGGAACCCCATCGCTTTTCTTATTGGGCATGTTGTCATTGTTGGATGTGTGGATGTTGGTGGACAGGCTTTGGGTGTGTGTAGGCTTTGTTGAGAGGAAACGAAAATACCAATACTAACACCAGCATCTGGCACGTCTGCAAAAAACACGTTCTTATACGCAATGCATCATGCAGCATACCTTTGACCTGAACCTGAGCACCTGAGCTGTGTTTGTGTGTTGATCATCATACTTGCGAAACCATGGTGATGTGGGCTTGCGCAAGGTCCCTTGGACGCCATGTACGCAAAAACAAACATGACGCATGGTTGCGCAGTGCATCAGCGTTGTCAGCCAGCCAGCGTTTGGGGGATGGTGGTGTGCATGCTGGATCACAAGCATACACAGCCAACTTGAACAAAATGAACAGGTGCTGAATATGTCGCCAGATGTGTTGTCGCTGAATGCATGTTGTTCACACACAGTTTGTGAGCATACTCTAACAACATCTCGTCGATCTTGTTGCATACCAATCCCCACCAACAGTATGCTCACTGCACTCCATGATGATATCCACACCATCCTGGCAGCTGGTGGCCCAAAAGCAGAAGCACGACACCGTGCACGAAACAAAATGCTCCCCCGAGAACGCATTGCTGAGCTCCTTGATCCCGGATCCCCCTTTTTGGAGCTGAGTCAGCTTGCGGGCAAGGGTCTGTATGGTGCAGAAGATGTTCCTGCTGGCGGCGTCGTAACTGGCATGGGCTTGGTACATGGACGCCTGGTTGCTATTGTTGCAAATGATGCAACCGTCAAGGGCGGTACCTATTTCCCTATCACAGTGAAGGTGGGGTACGAGAGAGTAGACATGAGGGTGTCATGAGGATGTCACGAGGGTGTCATGAGGATGTCATGAGGATGTCACGAGACATGTAGACACTTGTCCACCACTTGTGTACCATGTGTGATGATTGGTTGTATGTGCACACTCCCCCCCTCTCCCCCCATCATCCACCCACTCCAATGTCCACCCACCATCATGATTCACACAGAAGCACCTACGTCTTCAAGAAATCGCCGCCCAGTGCAACCTGCCATGCATCTACATGGTGGACAGTGGTGGGGCCAACCTCCCCCGCCAAGCCGACGTCTTCCCAGACGCCAACCATTTCGGCCGCATCTTTTACAACCAAGCACGCATGTCTGCAGCCGGGATTACGCAAATAGCAGTGGTCATGGGGTCGTGCACAGCGGGGGGAGCCTACGTGCCCGCCATGGCAGATGAGAGTGTGATTGTACGGGGAAACGGGACCATATTTCTAGGGGGGCCCCCACTGGTCAAGGCAGCAACGGGGGAGGATGTGACGGCAGAGGAACTGGGTGGGGCTGAGTTGCATTGTAGTACATCTGGTGTGTGTGGTGGAGGGAGTGTGTTGTGGAGGGAGTGTGTGGAAGTGTGTGGTGGAGTGTGTGTTGTGGAATGTGGTGGAGTGTGTGGTGGAGTACATACGTTCAAAAATGGATTGTTATGGGGAGCTTTTTTTGTCCACCCATGCGCACATGGGGCCCCACACAACCCTTCCACACATGCACACAACCCCTGTACACCACTTTATACATACACCCACTATATACTCTACCCCTCATACACCCACTACCCCTCACAGGTGTGACGGATCATTTCGCAGAGAATGAACACCATGCACTTGCAATCACTCGGGACATCATTGCACGACTCCCCCTGCAGGGGCCCCACGCAGTGCTCGGGACCAGTGCCTCTTGGGAGGAGCCCCTCTTTCCACCTGAACAACTGCGAGGTAGGTAGGTTGTGTGCACTGATGGTGCTCTTGTAAATGGATTGTTGTTGTTGTTGTTTTGCTGTGTTTTGTGCTTTTTTTTGTGTGTGTGTGCACCCTCTTGGCACCCATGGTGTTCACAACCTCACACACTGTTGTTTGCAAACACCTCACACACTGCCTTCTGTGTTTTGCAACCTCACACACCTGCAACCTCACACCTCACACACTGCCTACAGGTGTGGTACCCAGTGACCCTCGTCAGCCCTTTGATGTGCGTGCCGTCCTCACACGTGTGCTTGATGGCAGTTGCTTCACAGAATTCAAGGCTCGATATGGTACAACACTGGTGACTGGGTTTGGAAGCATCTATGGTGTTCCAGTGGGTGTGGTGGCTAATAATGGTGTGCTGTTCAGTGAGGCTGCATTGAAAGGTGTGTGTTGAGGTGTTTTGAGGTGTGTTGAGGTGTGTTGAGGTGTGTTGAGGTGTTTTAAGGTGTGTTGAGGTGTGTTGAGGTGTGTTGAGGTGTGTGGGTGTGTACATGCGTGTGTAGAATGGTTGTGCATGTGGTGTATGGAGAGGTGTGGGTCGTAGAAATACACAAGGAATACACACAAGCCACTACACAGAAGCCACTACACACAAGCCACCACATGCATACAACAACATGCACACCCCAGGTGCGCATTTCATTCAGCTGTGTGCACAACGCAACACACCGTTGTTGTTTTTGCAAAACATCACTGGCTTCATGGTGGGCCGCAAGTACGAGGCGGGTGGTATTGCCAAGGATGGAGCAAAAATGGTGCAAGCAGTGGCAAACGCAGCAGTACCCAAAGTAACAGTGTTGATTGGAGGCAGCCATGGTGCGGGCAATTATGGAATGTGTGGACGTGCCTATTCACCCAACTTTTTGTACATGTGGCCCAACAGCCGCATCTCTGTCATGGGTGGTGAGCAAGCAGCAAATGTGCTCGCATTGGTGGAGATGGAAAAGCGCAAACGTGAGGGGGGGGTATGGCGGGAAGAGGAGCAGGCAGCATTTAAAGGGGCCATCATGGAGCGGTATGTGTGGGGTGGACCAACAGTTGATGGCACATGGTCTCCCATCATAATTAGTCACACTTGCCACCAAAACAACACAGGTATGACAAGGAAGGAGAGCCATCCTTTGCGAGTGCACGGCTGTGGGATGATGGGGTTATTGATCCAGCAGATACACGGCGGGTTGTTGGGTTGTCTTTCAGTGCAGCATTGCACGCTCAACCAGCACACACAACATATGGAGTTTTTCGTATGTAATTTTCTACTGCCACTGCTGTACTATTGTAACATATATATACAGCGTATGTACTCGTTGTGTACGATGTCTCGGGGATTGATGATCAAGGTGGGCAAGCAGCCATAAGTGCTGATTTCCTCAAAACCCCGGTGTGAAACAACTAGTATGGTGTTCAACATACCCCTACGTCGTCTTTTTCGTGCGGTATGCAGCATCTGATGTGTAGCAAGGGATGGATGGTGGTATGAAGTACCCTGATTCTTTGATCAATTCGTGGGATACCATCGTGCAAATGCTAAGCATTGCTTGCAACCCATCCTTACAAAACAGTTGTGGTTTTTGATAGCAGTGTTGGTGCTGGCGGCGGTCCCATGGACCGTCTACGAGTTCACCCGGGCACAGCGCAAAATAAATGAAACAGGTGTGTTGGGTATACCAGCAAGCGGGTGGTGAGTGTGCAGGTTGAGGGTGGAGCTTGCAGCACACCCACACCCTCCTCATCCGTACACAGCGTTTTTTGTTGCTGGCATGTTTGTGTTTCTTGCCATCCCCGTCTCTGTATATGAGGTATGTTGTAAATGCACACATATATGCGTGTATTTGATTATCCAGTGTCACATACAGTATAATCATGCTTATATCACGCCACCCTGCAGATTGCAATGCACCTGGAATACTACACGCGCCCCAAGTTGCAAATCCGCATCATCCGCATCTTGTGGATGGTGCCGGTGTATGCCATCAACAGCTGGTTGGCGCTTGGATTCAAGGAGGCACAGCCTGTGTTGGATGCCATACGAGAGTGCTATGAGGCATTTGTAGTGTATAATTTCTTTGAGTTTTTGATGGCGTACTTGCATGATGAGCTTGGTGACATTGCAGTCTATTACTCTACAAAAGCACCGGTATGGGTTTTTTAATGTGTGGTGATGATGTGATGTGTGTGGTGCTCTTCTGATTGGTGTGCAGTTATTTTTTGTATTCAGTAGCATTCAGTTGATATTACATGGACGCTGGTTTTTACATATTCTCAACTCCAAACAACAACAGGTACCACATCTTTGGCCTGTGTATCTTTTCACACAACCATGGGCCAGTGGTGCGGAGTTTTTCTGGGAGTGCAAAAAGGGGGTGCTCAACTATGTGATTGTGCGACCAACCATGGCCATGGTGACATTGCTCACATCATGGCTTGGCATGTATCAGGGTGGCTCTGTCAGCTGGACGAATGCCTATCCATACATAACCCTGGTTTGCAACTTGTCACAAGCATGGTCGTTGTATTGCCTGGTATGATGGTTGTTGATTACATGTGGTTGTGGCATGATGTGTATGCCACTGGTGTACTACCAAGCCCCCCCATATAACACCCCTCCAATGCACAGATTCTAATGTATATGGCAACAAAGGCAGAATTGGAGCCCATTCGTCCCCTGTCCAAGTTTTTGTGCATCAAGATGGTTATCTTTGCATCCTATTGGCAGGGGGTGGCCATTGGTGTCTTGGTGCACCTGGGCATCATTCACACAGGTGAATGGACCACATACAGCAACCCAAAAGACATTGGCGCTGGATTGCAAGATTTCCTGATTTGCATTGAAATGTTTGTGGCGGCACTTGCACATGCCTATGCCTTCCCCCCGAGAGATTACATGGACATGAATACATGGCACGGGCCTGGCTTTACAGGCAATTTGCGGCGCATGTTTGACGTGCGTGATGTGGTGGACGACACGACGTTGGTGGCCAATGATTTGGTGAGCAGCACAGCGCAAGGGATCACCAACGTATGATGATGGGGGTTGCTTGGAAAATCTTGTTACCTGGCATGCATGTGTATGCATTACATTGTATGTGCATTACATTGTATGTGCATTACATGTGTATGCATTACATGCACAGGCTGGGCGGCACACGCTCCAGGCAGCTCGGTACACCATTGTGGACAAGCCTCGGTCCATGTTGAGCAAAATGTTTGTACGCAGGTAGGTATTTGCATTCTGTGTATTGCATATGTATATATTGCATAGGTACCCCATGCCATACCCCATGAATGCGCCTTGCTCTCCTCTAGTGATCATCGGACGGCACTGGAGCAGCAGCTGCACCAGGAGCCATCACCACAACCGGTAGTGCAGCCGTTGCTAGAGTATCCGCAACACGAGGAGGATGTCAAGTATACATTTTCTGCCAATTGATGATGTTTGTAAGATATAGGCAATCATCACCCCCCACAGTGGGCCCCGCGAAAACACCACAACGAAAAACAAACAATAAAAAAACACAACAGGAAAACACCACACAACAAATAATCAATAACGACCTCGACGTTGTCATCCACACTCTCGCGCTAATCGATCACCATGGCACCCAAGACCGCCAAAGCAGCACCATCGCACCCTTCCTATGTGTACGGGCATTGCAAGTCAACGGCACATCGCGCGTGCCCAAACCCTGCTTGACCAGTGCAGCATGTCTACAACACCATATTCTCACCATCACCACAGGGACATGGTGACGGCAGCCATCAAGGCGCTCAAGGTATGCAGGGATGAACGGTGATCACGCCGACCAGCTGCTGCACGGTGCATGGGAAACGCATTACGCAGTGTCAGACGCATACACATGCATCCGATAACATTCGCACGCATGTAACACCGAAATTGTGCTGGTCAAGTTGTCGTTGTTGAGGTTTGCATTCAATGCACCCGATTTCCACACCCACAGGAGCGCAATGGCTCCAGCCTGCCCGCAATTAAGAAATACATCGGTGCCCACTACAAGCTCCCGGCAGGTACGAGAGGTGTTGTGCTGGGCAGCGTGCCAACGCGTTGGTATTTGATGGCGTGATGATACCAGCGGGGCGTGGGAGTTGTTGGTGGTCGCGTGCTTGTCGGCGATGGATGCATGTGTCTTGGGTGGTTATTGTGCATATGGACGCGTGTTGGCTGGGTCGTTGGTGTTGCAATGTGTGTCAAGCACCTTCTGTGCTGTCATCACAACGCCCACCATGCGTGTCGTGCAGGCTGGGAAAAGACCTTGAGCGTGCAGCTCAAGCGTCTTGCGGACTCCAAGAAGCTTGTCAAGGTGTGCGTGCATGTAGGGTGTGCCGTGCTGTGCTGTGCTGTGAGCGATGCGGGGGTACCCCCTCACCATTGGGCCATTGTACTTCTCATCCTCTCCTCAACCTCTTAAACCCCTGCCCAGGTCAAGGCATCCTACAAGCTTGGTGAGACACTCAAGGCTGCACCCAAGAAGGCAGCACCCAAGGTATGTTTTTGTCTACATGTGTGTGGTTTTGCATCTCTCAACCATCATCATGTGCACATGATCTTATACTTTCACACACACAGCCCAAGAAGGCTGCTGCACCCAAGGCAGCTGGTGAGAAAAAGGTGGTGAAGAAGCCCGCCGCAAAGAAGCCTGCCGCAAAGAAGGCTGCTGCCAAGGTATGTGTAAGACGGATGCATTACGTGTTAATGATCACTGCGTGTTGATCACACCAACATCTCCACAGCCCAAGACACCATCCAAGGCAAAGAAGCCCGCCGCCAAGAAACCTGCTGCCAAGAAGCCCGCTGCCAAGGTGCGTTGTTTGCGGTTGCTTGGTAAACGTACGAGGTAAGTGTACATGCTGGCTCACACAATGTGTCTCTCCCAAACAATACACAGAAGACACCATCCAAGGCAAAGAAGCCCGCTGCAAAGAAGGCAGCACCCAAGGTGTGTTGGGAGACACCATTGTCTGACAGCCGTGCTCGTCTGCAACGCTGCACTCATACCACCGCACAGGCAAAGGCACCAGCCAAGCCCAAGGGAGTTGCAAAGAAGCCCGCTGCAAAGAAGACACCAACAAAGAAGGTATGGTGGTGGTGTATCTTTGAGAACATGATGATGCACATGATCCCATCCTCACCGTCATCATCGTTTGCTCACGCATCACAGGCTGCACCCAAAAAGGCAGCTGCCAAGAAGGCTTGAGCCTCGTGCACATCATCAATGCATCCAAAGTAAATCCAATCACCGCACTGCTGTGGGGGCTGTCCATGTGTAATGCCCACCGCTGCAGGCCTGTGCATTACTGACTTGCTGACAGGTGCTATTTGCTGCTGGCACGTCGTCGTTCCATGTTTGCCCTGTGTCCTCTTATGTTGCAGCGCCCGCACACAGTTTTCACCACCGTTGTGCAACAGCATGTGTGCTGTACAGTTGTGATGTGGTGCGTTACCTTGAAAACACCTTCGTAACAACAATCAATGTTGGATACAAGTAATACTAATGTACACAATGAGGAGCAAAAAATCACGTAGAGCATATGTGGGGCCTGCACATGCCACTACAACTTGCTGCGTGGCTGCCCCATTTCTGCGGCCAGCTGGTCATCAGACCGCCCCACAAACTTTTGGTGGGTGCCCACGGCAACCACCTTGCCCGTGTCCCGGTTGGTGAGTGTGACACGCACCAGTGACACGCTACGCCCAGCCTTGATCATGTGTGCCTCCACATCCACCCACGTCCCCAGGGGAGAGGGCGCCAAGTAGTCGACGGCGATGTGGGTAGACACCCCACTTCGCTCCTGCATGGTTACCATGGCTGCTGTGCCAACAGTGTCGACAATGGTGGCTATGCACCCACCATGGAGGCCACCATAGCGATTGGCCACATCCGCAGTGACTTGCAATGAGCACTGCACCTTGCCATGGGACGCTTTCAAGTTGGTAATGCCGCTCAGTACGTTGTCGAATATGTCACGTGTTGTGGATTGCTGGGTTGTGAGATAACGCAGGAAATCGATTGCTGCTCTTGGGGATGGCTGAATGGTTTTGTTCATTGTGTGTGTTTAGGGGCGTGTGTAGCGTGTGTTTGTGGTTGATCAAGCCAACTGATCATCATAAAAATGCATTACATATCATAATCAGAGAAGAATAAGAGTACCAACAGGTTGACCAGCCTTGACTCATCACACTCGTTCATCATCGTCACACAGGCGGGTCATCACCCTTGATCAACATTGGCTCCATGCCAGCACCCTTCATAATCTGGGGGAGAATATAGGCATGTGGATACGTATACATCTATACAGCGCAACCCAACACCACCCACACAACAGCACCCACGCAGCCTACCTGTTCTGCAACGAAAAAACCCGCCCCCGACAACAAAAAGCACACAGGAACCAGCAGCATGGCTGTCTGCAAGTCGAAGCGATCAGCCAACACCGCAACACCTGTTTGTGTGTTGTGTTTGGATGTATGCGCATGCCATGCTGCTGGCAAACACCGGCCTGGCGCAACCTTCCCCTACCCACAGAAACCGCCCCTTGCTACGTAAACACCCAAAATTCATACACCCAAAACAGACACCCACAATAAACACCCATAATACATACATATTGGTCCCAAGCCACCGATGATGTTTCGGATGCACAGGTGCAGGGATGCAGCAGTGGATCCCAACCCCGGGGGAGAGACATCCCGGACCATGATTGCTGCAGGGGCCCTCCATGCCTCGGACAGTGCAAACCCAACAAGCAACGCTGCAAATGACATGCGGTAATCAGGTGCTACAATGGACAATGCAACCAATGGCGCCGCACCCACGCATGCGCCTGATGTGAGCCATCTCCGCTCACCAATGCGTGAAAGCCAATCCCCCATGAGGCCACCCCCAACCCCACCAAGCAGGCCCCCCACGGGGACCACCACTGCGAGGAGAGGGCCATACACTTCAGCAGAGAGGTCGTATACTCGTGCATAAAATGTAGCATGCCAACTGATCAATGCCCAGCTGCCAACATCATTCAATGTGGCAGCAAATGTGACAGACTGTGTGTAAGGGTGTGTAGGTGGTGGTGTTGGGTGGTTTCATACAAGGTGCGAGTGTGTGTGTGTGATGTGTGTGAGCGTGATGGGCGTAGGTAGCACAACAATGGCACACACACACAGAATACGCTACCTACGCCCACCATAACACACCCACCTGAAAGGCTCTGCTTGTCAACAGCCCCTTAATCTGCCGTACACTCTCCCCCAAGCGCAACGCAGGCATGGCAGGTTTCTTGGGTGACGTCAATCCCTCTAAACCACTCGTAAACGTGTCTGTTGGGCTGCGATTAAACCTGCAGGTGTGTGTTGATGGGGATGACGATTGTGCAGGGGTCATGATTGTGGGTGTGTTGTGGTTCCCCTCCTCCCCACCACCCCACATACTCCCCTCACACATCCCAACCCCCCCCAACCCCCCCAAAACTTACTTGCGTGTTGTGACATTTGTAAACTTGGACGATTGCAAGGGATCCCCCAAAAACGCCTGCCCCTTTCGTGGCTCGTCAACGGTCAACAGACACATGGCTGCAATAAGCAACCCCGGGGGTCCCAACCACTGCAGCCAATGTCTCCACCCTTCATTGGATGCTGCTTCTGCTACAAACTGGTTGTTGAGGTTGATGCGGTAGTCGTAGATGGGGGTGATGGCGGCCATGTCACCTTGTGTGTAGAGGATGGAGACATGGGAGAGGTCGAGCTTGTCCAGGGGGACCTGGGGGGTGGGAAGAGGGGTGGGGTGGGGTGTGCTGCTTTATAACACACAAAGAACCATATAACACACAGCAATTTATACAACACACAGCAATTTATGACACACAAAGAACCATATAACACACAGGGCACCCTATACAACCACCTGCCAACCCCTCCCTCAACACCCACCCTACATACCCACCCTACACATACCATGACCACCAGCTGGTCGGGGTCTTGTGAAATCACACCAAATCGCTCCGCCAGCACTGCAACACCAAATGACAGTGCACGACCAGCATAGATTGCTGCATTGTAAAAGGCCATGGCTGTGGTGCGTGTGCTGGGGAAGAGTTCAGGTATGAGGGAAAAGCAAATGGGGTTCTGGGTTGCCTGTATGTGTGGGAGGGTGTGAGGGTGCATGAGGGTGTTGTTGTGTTGTAGAGGGTGCTGTTGTGTTGTAGAGGGGTGCTGTACACATCTTTGTACACCAAATAAACACAACAGACAACAGAAATACGATACCAAACAACATACAATACCAAACAACAGTGCAAACACACCCCACACCCCACCCCACCCCACACACCATACAACATCACACCTGTGCAATAGCAAACCCAATGCGTGTTGCCAGCAGCTCCCCAAATGAGTTGGTGTGTGCCGCTGCAACAGTCAACACACTCCACATGACCAACCCAAAGGCAAGCAGGCGGGGTCTGTCAAGCCTATCTGCCAGGAGTCCCATCGGTACCAGTGCAAGCGCATACAGCATCTGAAGAGAGAGATTGTGTGGGTGTTTGCGTGTGTGGGTGGGTGGGTGTGATTGGGGGTGTGATTGGGTGTGGGTGCTTGGGAGGGTATGGATACAGGTGCATGCAACATCCATGGAGGTGTGGGTGTGATTGGGTGTGGGTGATTGGGGGGGTATGGATGCAGGTGCATGTAATATGCGTAGGGGTGGGTGGGTGGTAGGGCGGGGTGGGGTAGGTCATCATGTGGTTGCGTGCATGTGTGCAGCACGATGTGCATCACAACATGTGTGCATCACGAATACAAATACAGCAATATATGCACATACACATCACCACCACACAGTCAACACCGCATACAGTGTAGCCGGCAGTGAGTGCAGCACCCTGATTATCTGTCAATGAGAGATCCCTGCTAATGGCTGGTAACAGTGCTGGCAGTGCAAAGCCTGTTGTAGAGTGATGGAGATAGGAAATAGCGAGCACCAGGAGACCCCATGCCGAGCCTGTGATGGTGGATGATGATGAGGTGTGGATCATGTCGGGATCATGTCGGGATACACAAGGAGGTATGTGCAGAGACACAGCAAATAATAAGGAGCATTACTATGTCTATCATGAGATGCTGTGCATTATGGAATGCACGTGCAACACACTGCCACATATTCCCCCATCATCCCCCATCATCATACCGAGCTCCAGTGCACGTCGGGGCAACCCCCGTGCATCAGTTGTGCGTGGTGGCACCACCTCCACCTGCGACAAATTACCCTGCTGCATGTCGTGTGCATGCCGTCGACGGCTTTCTGTGGTGTGTGCTTGCCATGCAGCCTGCGTGCCCTCCTCCTCGGTGATTGATGCCCGGGCGCCACGAAACGCAACATCGGGGGACGTGTTGGGCCGCCCGTTGCTGCGGGAAGGCTGTGATGCATCCCATGAATCTTCATACTCGGGTGGGATACCCGAAGGCTTGGCGTTGTGCCGTCCCCGCTTGTTGCGGGGTGTGGGGGAACGGGTGGGCTGCATGCGGAGCCCGATGTGGTTCTTGTGGAGTGCCACAAGATGACAGCTGTGTCGTGATCTAGTCCATACTGTTGCTAATGGCTGTTGTGGCTGTGGAAAGACCACTGGCTGGGTATGTATCTGTCGGTTGTGTGGTGAGCAAAACGTGGGCATTTGTTGCTGCCGTTGCGTGTTCTGTGTTTCTATAGTCTGTCGAAATGGTGCATGTATGCACGTCTACGACACCTACGATACCGTACAGCATACTTGTTTGGGATGCACGATACAGTAATGGATGCTATGCATCACATGGTGTGCATGGTTGCCTGTGCTACTGCGGTGTGTGTGCTCTTCATGGACCTATGAACGCTCTACTATATGTATCAGATGTATATTTGAGATGGCATTACCAAATCGATGTATAACAAAGCCATCATCATCATCATCATCGTCGTCGTCGTCCTCGTGGTGTATTCGATCCTGGTGGTGTCCCCAACACCTTGCTCACAATACCCAGTGCCTCCTGCAGCCACTCCGTACCGACACGTGCCTGCTGCTCCATGGTAGGTTGCCTGTTGCATGGATGTACTCGCCCTATGTTGCATGCCTGCTGATGCATACACAACACACACAGGTGCCAACCACATGTTGATGTTCACATACCGGTACAAGTACACCAGTCGTCGTGCAGCCTGCGCAAGGGGCCCCTCTATTGTGACTTTGCCATCGGCACCCCCTAGCTGCACCCCAGCCCCCTGCAGCAGGGGGCCCAGTGGGCTGGCGGTGATGGCATTGCGTAGCTCTGATGGCAGCTCTACAGGCAACGTGGCTGCAGCAGACAGACGCCCTGGTGGTGGTGGTGGTGGTTTGTGGTAATGGTGGTGGTTGTTGTTGTTGGTGGTGGTGGTGGCATGTGTGTGTGTGTGTGTCAAAGGAAGTTTTTGGGCACATGATACACAAGTAGAGAGTGTGTATCATATATATAAGTGTGCATGTACAAACATGTCTACAAACACAAACACCATCATACCAAGAGACAACAGCTCCCCCAGGTGTTGATATTGAAATGCCAACTTTGCTCGCTTGTTTATTGACGCCCATACATTCCACGCCACATAATCTGCCTGCTGAAACGCCACTTGCGCTGTTGCAGGGAAGGTCGTCACATTCCCAGTGGCCATCCCGGTGGGGCCGGGGGCCCCCGCCCCTTGTGTACCTTGTGTACCATTGGCCTCTGTGGTGGTAGTGGGGGCACCCCTGGCACCCCCACCCCCCCTTTGTGGGGGTTTTGAGGCACACACTGCAATATCACCCAGCGCAAACACGCGCGCGTTGCCCAAAACCTGTAAGGTTTCGTCTGTTTGTGTGCAGCCGCGGGTATCAGCTGGGAAGGGGAGGCGGACAGCGTCGAGCTTTGGGGTGGGGCCCATGCCTGCTGCCCACAGTACGAGGTCTGCTTCAAGAGTCTGTGTGGGGTGTGGAGGGGGGTGGATGTGTGTGGTGTGTGGATTGGGGGGGAGGAGGATGAGGGTGTAGAGTGGTTGGGATACCACATGTTGATGCGGATTGATGGTTTGTGCCCATGGGTATTTGTATGCTAACATGGTTTCGCCTTCATACACACACACACCTATATACACACATGCACATACACACACACACACAGCTATACACACCCATACACACAGTTACATAAACAAAAACACACCTGCTCAGGGCTCCCATCTGCCATTTTGAGCTGCACCAATCGTTTTGCAGCTTCCTTACCACCTTCCTTACCACCTGAAGAGACCCCCCCTTCCAGTTCCACACGCTGCACGCTGGCACCAGTGATCAGTGACACGTTGCGATCTGCAAGCACAGCACGTGCAGCAGCACGTGTGCCAGGGGGGGAGCGTGTGAGAACATCAGGCTCTGTGTGTGTGGGGGGTGGGGGGGATGTGTGCGGGGGGGGGGAGATGTGTGGGATGGTGGTGGGAATGTGTGGTGGCGGAGAGCACAGGATGTGCGTCAAACACAAGACAAAATAACAAAAACAAACAAACAAAACAAACAAAATAAAGGTATGGTCAAAAGGAAGGTGGGGGGGGAAGATGCCCTGTGATTGAAGCTGCGACCACCACCACTACTACCACTACCACTACCAGCGTTCCCACACAGTATCACATGCATCAACACCCATTCCCACCCAACACCCACCCAACACCCACCCACCCATTCCCCACCCACCCCCCATACCATTGGTAATCACTTTCACTCGGCCCCTCCCTCCCAGCCGCTCTGCGATGACGGCTGCGAGCTCCACCCCACTGTACCCACCACCAACCACCACCACCTCTGGAAAGTTCTCCGCACGCTCCAGGGTATCTAATCGTTCCTTGACCTGGGAGTGGTGGTAGGAGGAGGATGATAGTGGTGATGGTGGTGGTGGTGGTGATGGTGGTGATGAGGAGGAGGGGGGGGAGGAGGAGGAGGATGGTGAGTGTGTTGGGTTTGGTGGCATGTGCTGCCAGCTCGTTTGTATGGTGTGTATGCATACATACAACATGCATACACGTCCTCCACAAAAATACACCCCATCCTCAGGCCCTGTAGAAACACAATACACACCCACCGCACACACCCACCAACCATACAAACACACACACACACACAATATCCATCCCCCCCTCCTTATCCCACCTTGACAGCATCGTCATAGGTTACAAAGGGGAGGGCATACTCCTTGACACCTGGTATACCAAAGGTATTCACACTCGACCCCAATGCAAGCACCAGCCAATCATATTCAAGCGTCGTGCCATTAGACAACCTGACCGTGCCACCTTGGGAAAAGAAAGGGGAGAGTTGTGGGTGCAGTGATGTGTGGCCGCCGTGAAGAGGGAGTGGGTGGTGTGGTGATACAGGTGGTAATGTATGTGCATAGGTGTGTCTGCCTACACGACAAAACACACATACGGCCACTGATTCACGCACCATACTCATGAGACACACCCACACCCACACCATGACCCTCCTCCAAGAGTGCTTTACCTCCTCCAACACACATTTCCCCTCGCCCAAAACCTTGAACAACACACCTTGTACACCACTGCCTGCATCCCCAGGCTGCACACTCTCCACACGCGCCTGCACAAAGGTGATTGGGTAGGGGGCTAACAGCTGGGCAAAGGTGGGGGCCACTTCTGCTTGACTTGCTGTGCCATTGAGGAGTTCATACAGCAGTGGTTTGAATGTAAAGCGTTCGCTTTGGTCGATGAGCGTGACCTGTGTGAGGTGTGTGGGGGGGGGTGAGTGTGTGGGGGGGGGGGGGGGGGGAGTGAGAGAGAGAGAGAGATTGAGCATGCATGAATATAATTGCAATGGCAGGGGGTGTATGATGAGTAACAAACCGGGTTGAAGGTTGTAATCATGTGTACAAATGATTGATGTGTACAAATGATGTGTACAAATGATGTGTACAAATGATGTGTACACACACACACAAAAAAAAAACACATACCGATGGCTTTGTGCCAGTCTGCCACAGAAGGTTTTCTAGCTTGATGGCTGTATATAAACCACCAAACCCCCCACCCAGGACGCATACACGTGGTGGGTTACCTGTTGCTGCTGCACCTGTGGCATGGTAATGGAGATGATGGATGATGCACGGGGATATGCACACTGCATGTGCTGCACACACATATCACATACGCTTTGGTAGGGGATCTGCAGTAGATGCTGTGCTTGCTAGGATATGCAATGGTCGCCCAGGTGGGTGTCCTCTACGTGATGCACTCCGTGTCCCTGTTGATGGGTGGCGCCATCATAATTGTGTTCAACACCATAAGGAAATTGCTATTGACCATCTTCCCATCAAATTGAGGCAAGAAAAATTAAGGAAACATACCAGTATGTGGCTTGAGCAGGGATAGGAACGTGTTTCTGATGCCCTGCACATGCGGAGTGGAAACAACGGCGCTGCCTGCCTTTGCACTGCCACGCCAGCAGCTGTTGTACAGTTGCATAATATCAAATGGAACTTACTATGCTACGATCTGAGACGAACAGCGGATGGAGGGCATCGAGTGCCTTTGAACAAAACACACAGTGTGCACTGCAACGAAGCAATTTGGAGCAACAAAATGTCCTGCAATTCACTGCAATTTGTTTTGCTCAACTGCTTTGTTACTGTGAGTATAATTATGCAGGTAATGGGCATCAACCACCACGCACCACCCTGTTGACAACATCACACCCAGTCTACTCGCAAAAACACCATTCATCAATGCCCACAGCAATTGCTGCAACACACTGGTCGTTTATGAAACATCCATGCACACTGACACTGAATACACACGCCAACACACAGTAACCATACACGCCAACACACAGCAACCACACACACTGACACACACTGACACACACACTCTGACACTCTGTCACACACTGTCATCATCAGCTCAAATCTCATCCTCAACTCAAATCAAATAGTGCTGGTGTCAGGCTCGATGCTGGCACGACAACCACGTCTCCACAGTTGCTGTGCATAAAATTCGGCATGCTCCTTGAGGCATGTGGTCACGATTGCCATACCAAGCTGCTTGGAGGTGTGGAAGCAGTTGCGCGCATGATCCTCATCACAGTTGACCACAGTGGTCAACGCTTGCACCACAATCTTTTCAGTGTGGCTCTCACTGTCCAGCAGCAGCACACGGTGGTTACCGCCACCCATGCCCTTGGCACGGTTGGTATCCCCAGCGCCATATCCCGATTCCGTGGACAGTTCGTTGCCACCCCCACTGAGGTCAAAGCCTGGGCGCTCGAGCAAACCTGGGGGTTGATTATGTGGCATGTGCAGATGGCGCCCGCAACTTGGGAGGAAACAACAAGGGTTTATGGGACACATGCGGATGGAATGTACATCACATACCTGTCCCACCCGAGCCACGATCGTCGTCCTTCACAGCAGCCGCCAGGGTGAGACTTGCTCGTTTTGCATGCATGCTGCGTGCAAAAATGCGTGCACCAAGCTGCACGCTCGTAGCAGGCACCATGCGCACTGCCATGTTGCTAGCAGTGGTGCAAGGTGTGTTCAAGGTAATGCACTGCATCGTTGCTGGGGAGTCGGAAAAGTTGATTGTGTTGTAGATGAAGGTTCGCCAAACGGTGCAAGTTCGCTGTAGGCGATTGCAGTGCTTGATATGTGCTTGGTAGACGGGTTAACGACGAGGGGAATGCAGTTTACAAGAGAAAATTGTATTGAAAAAACTTGTCAAGCAAAGCCATCAAGTGAAGCCAAGCGCTGCCACTCGAGAGGCGACAGCATCGGACAGCGTACCCACCATGAGCTCTGGGGGCTTGATCTTGTAATGCTGTGAGTCCAGCACACATGTGTTGTTGTTCCAGCTCATCACAGCATGGTCCAGCACCCTACAACACATACCACATACCTTGTGGATCCAGGGTAGGTCTGCGAGTTGGGCAAGCTGGGATATACAAGCTGGAGTCCCCTCTACTATGCGCGTCAATTCCAATACCTGTGGGCACAAGACCATACAGTGGAGCGTGTGTGGGTTGCTGGTGCTTTTTGAGGCGTGTTTATTATACCACCACCAGCAGCAGCACAGCAACACATACATCTTCTGGTGACGCATCAAAGCGCGCGACAAGCAAATCACAAGTGTCTGCATGTATACCAAATGCTTCCAAGCTATCACGTATCTGTGGTCATGGAGGGAATGTTAAGCACATGCTGTGCACATTCAACACATGTGAGCATGTACACACGGGGTACTCCACACCCACATACGCCGCGAGACGCGCCCACATTGTACACAAGTTCCGAATGTAGTGTTTTGGTGGTAGTGCCTGCACCATGCAATGACGTGAGTGCACGCTGTGCTGCAACATGGACTACAAAAGGATCAACCACCTGTGGTGGATGGGGTAGATGATGTCGCGCATGGGGGAGCACAACCCAATACCCCAACATGCATACCCTGGATGCATTCATGATGGCTGCTTCTGGTACCAGCTTGCCCGAGATGATGAGCTCTCTCAATACACTATGTTGATGTTGGTGTTGATTGATGGGCATGTTGTATTGACAAATACACAAGCACCGAGTCATTATGACGAGAGCAACACCTGCTGTTGTTTACGTTGGTAAATAGCATCAACGTCAGCGTGTGCTGTGGGAAACACTCGAAAGCAAGATGCACCGCTGCCATTATTGTTTGGAACAGCTTGTTTGTGAACCTAAAGCGCCTTAACTGGTTGTGTAATTCACATACAACGAGAGGATTATAAACAGTAAGAATAATACAAAGCAAATAATACAAATATTTGTGACGTACAACTACTAAGAGGATGCTGAAAAACATGCTGCAACGTTGGGGTCATCGATGGCCTCTGCATCATCTTGCACCACCGTATACAACGCCACCTTGAGCCCTGCAATCACATCACACTTGGCAACGTGCTCCTGCTCCATCAGATCCAGTCGGTGCATTAATGCAGTCTGATGCTGTTCTGCCCCGCCCAGGGCCTCTAGTAGATCTAATTTTGACTGAAGCAACACATCCAGCTGGTCTGTTGCTATTGCAAGCTTCCCATCCACTTCTGCAAGCCTTTGAGTGGTTGTATGTGTGGTTTCATGTTGTATACGTGGTTTCATGTTGTATACGTGGTTTCATGTATACATCACACACATGTGTGCGTCATGCATTGTGCATCATTTCATTTTGTTTCAACTCTGACACGACTGAGGCCTCCTTCCACCCCCTCGTACTGCTGTGTGACCATGTTCAGCTGACCAAACTCCTTTTCCTGTCGTTGCTGTATTGCAGATGCTCCATCGTCAGCATGCCGCTTGGCATGTTCCTCTGTGACCAACTCTGTCATGAGTGCATCAACGTGATTGACCAGCTGCTGTGCATTTGCCATTGCCAATGCCTCCCCATGGTTGACTGTGATGCATGGGTGCTGATGGTTGCTGATGGAACGCACCACAAGGTGTCACACACCCATACCGTGCACAGCGTTGTTGCCGCTGAGGGTGATGCGCAGGGCTGCAAGTGGTGTGGAGAGCCGGCGAGCAAGGATATTGTGGTCTGGCTGGGTAAAGGCTGGATGGCCAGCAGGTAGGCTTGCAGTGCGTCGAGCGGGGCTGTATGGAGGGGAGCTTGGTTCATCGAGCACAATGGTGTGTGATGCCACAACGTGTATGGTGTGCTTGCTGTGGTGCTTATTGGTGTTTGTGGTGTCTTTGGGGTGCTTTTGGGGCGCGCTCCCTCTCACCACGCGCGGATCAGAGAGCATTGTCGGGCTATGATGATCTGCGATCACCACACGTTTTGTTTGCTTGGTTTCGGTGCTTGGTTTCGGTGCTTAATTAACGATGTGTTCAAAGAGTTCTGTAGCAATATACGGAGGCACTGGAGGTTACAAACAACAACAATTATGGTCAAACGATCGCGATATGATCGAGGACGTGTGCTTGTTTTTGTTGACGTTCTCGTACGCTAATGATGATGATGATGATGCCAATGATGTTTTTTTAAGTGTTTTGCGAAACCATTTTTTATTTTGTCAACCTTGGAGAACACACACCTTGCAAGCCAATTGGTCCTTGTTGTTGTTTTTTGCATACAACAAACTGACAGACTGATTTCTGGATGATCTTTGGATAATCAGATGATCCAGATTCCACATACGGGCAGACACCACGCACGTGTGCATGCATCCCACAACATTCGATCATCCTCCCAATCCACACCAACTGTGTCCACCTGCAGACGATGCAAGCAGCCCTTCACAATAGCAGACAACCACAACACCGCATGTCGATATCACCCCTCCCTGTACTCTGGTGGAGAGTTGGCCAAGGCAGTCGGGTTTCTGAGGGAAAACGACAATCCCTCAAGTTCCCTCAGACAAGTGATGGGCACCACAGGGTTGCTCCGGTATGCATGGATCTGGTGTACTGTGGTGTGTGGTGGTACTTGACATGCTCATGGGTGAGTTGTGGTGGTACTTGCCATGCTCACGGAGGAGTCGATGGTGTTGCTGAATTCATCGAGTGGGCGTACACCCACTACATCACACACCCATCACACACCCATAACCACACACTAGGTTTTGGGACTGCTGTGGTGCAGCTGAGGAGGATGCTGTAGGGTGTTGTGCAGCAAGGCACATCAGCTATGATGAGGCAGAGGGCAGTGGCGAATTTTTCCTCAAGTGAAAGTGAGTGGATGTGTCCTGATAATGACAGGCACTGATAATGATAGGCAGAGCGGCAATTATCACACACTGATTGCATACACTTCGTACACATTTCGTTGTTTTCATATTGTTTGCCACCAACTTGAGTGGGTATTTCCATCATCCTTTTTGACATGAAACACACTGTGTCACTATGTTCTCTGTGTTACAACACACGCCATTCCTCCACCATCACCCAACGCAAAAACCACAAAAAACCAACAGACAACCATCACCATCCTTCCCTGAAGAAATAATGTATAGGTTTTCCACACAGCATGCACACTCCGCCACCTCACGCACTCCTGCACTTCATGACAGAGAGGGTCCCCTCATGACAGGCCCCCTCATGACAGGGACCGCATAAACCGCTGCAAGGACGCCACCGTCTGCCCCAACCCCTGCAGAAACCCTGGCCCCCCCTGTTGCCCCTCCACCCCTTGGTTCCCCCCCTGACCCATAGCCTCCATGATTATCAAATCCAATGCATCCCCTGCTGGTCTGTTGGTCCGTTCAGCTGCCAGGAGGTACCTGCCCGGGGTGGTTGCATCCGAGACAAAAACTTTCCAGAGGTCGGGGTATTTTCGAAAAACGGTCCCTTCCTCACCAATGGGGCGCAAGCTGTAGGTGGTTACAAAGGTGCTCAGGAAGCGATCACGCATGCGGCGAACAGAGAGACCAACACCGACATCACCACTGTGTGTGGGGGGGGGGGGGGATTGTGAGGGGATGATGTGTGGGGGGATGTTTTGTGTTGGAGGGGATGATGGGCAACTGCATGCATGGCATGGGAGAGAATATATACATGGCTGTGAATACACACAGTATACACATGTGCTTGCACTTGTATACACATGCAGGTGGATGTACCTTGCTAATCGTGGGTTGAAGAGCACAAGTGTCTGTTCCTCTGTCATGAGTTCATCTGCAACACGGATGACATCATCCAATCCTGTGTGTAGTACATAGTAATATTATAGTATACTACATATTTTATATAAAATTGTACTACATATGTGTGTTGTACAGTTGGTATGTGTGGGTGTGCATTTGTCATGCAATATAATACACACATGAATATGAGGATAGTAGTGTATATGAGTGTGTATTTTGTATATTTTATGTATGATTATATGATTATATTTTATGTATGATTATATGATTATATTTTATGTATGATTATATGATTATATTTTATGTATGATTATATGATTATATTTTATGTATGATTATATGATTATATTTTATGTATGATTATATGATTATATTTTATGTATGATTATGTAAACATCAATATGTGGCAAAGCACACACATCATGCTGGTGCATACAGAAAAACACCCCCCACCTTCTCACAAGCACCCCTCCCTTCTCACAAACACCCCCCCTTCTCACAAGCACCCCTCCCTTCTCACAAACACCCCCCCTTTCTCATCCCCCCCCTCTCACAAGCACACCACCCCCCTTTTCACACCCCCACCTGGTGGGTCTGGTGCAGCCATGACGACTATTGTATCATCAGCAGATACAGGCCTACGATCATTCAAGCTAGCAAATGTAAAGGGGGCGTCAGGCCATTGATTCTTCAACATTGCTGCCACACCCATGTCTGGGTATATCTGAGTGGTAGTGTTGGTGGTGTTGGTGGTTTGTAAACTTACGTAATGATGGTGGTGGTGGTGGTGGTGGAGGTGGAGGTGTGTGTGGTGTGTGTGGTGGTTGCATGTGTGCTTATTGAATGGGACGCCAACATTGACAACCACAAAAACACATTGATACAATCTGTACACGTACACAACACCCATCAAAACACCATACCACTTTGACAGGCTTGCCACCACTCATCTCTTGCAATTCCTCTACAAAACGCTTGCTGAGTTTCCACCATCGCATCTGATCCCCCTCCTCGTTGAACACAGCACCCGACACGGGATCCCAAAACTCTGCAAGAAGAATCTCAACCACACACCGGGAGGCTCCCCTGTCTAGTGCTAGTGCAGTGGATGCTGCTGCTTGTGCAAGGGCATCTGTGAGGCTGTCTGGGAGCACCTGTGTTGTGGTGTGTTGAGCGTGGGAAGGTGTGTGCATCACATGGGTTGTTCTAATGCAGCGACATACATCGTCATCACGTGGAGGTGTCTGCATGTCTTCCAATGCTGGGTCAGCCTGCTGTGTTTCAGCCTCTGATTCGCTGGGGATGATCTTTTCCGTGTCGTCGGGGATGGCATTGCAAGTCAACTTGACCACTGGTGTTGGTGCTCTCAAGCCCGCATGAAACAAACCCGCATTTGATTGCAAATGAAACCGGTGGTTGAGCTGCGTTTGAGGTGTTGCTCGTGCTGTTGGACATGACGCATGCTGTAGCAACATCGTTGAGTGCTATGCAGCAACACGATTGATGTTATAATGGTGATATTGTACTGATGAAAACTACACCAACATACGAAAAGAACAGCAAATAATTGGGCCAAAAAACATTCCTTCAAACCCACCCATCAAGGCTTGAAGCATGCCTCCCCACAAACTTGACACCAGGCAAGCCCAACAGATAGCTCACACGTGCCTCATCCCCCCCACCCATATCCTGCAGCACATCAATCGTCTCTCGTGGCACCGCCAGGTATATTGGCGCCTTGGTTCTCGAACCCCCACGCATGTCCCCTGTTGTGTATATGTGCATAGTGTGTACAGTACAAATTCAAAACCCCCTGCATAAAGTGACCACCACCATGAGCCGCCCCACATACCGACATCCATACGGAGCAGCGCCTGGTCCTGTACCGCGCTCCCCGATGCCCCATACACTGCAGCAAAACACCCAAATTGCACAGCAGGCCCCCCTCGCTGTTCATCAAACAGCCCATGCAGCTGCTGTGCCATCGTCCACACCCGCTGTGCACTCGCAGTTGCTTGTGCACTTGCTGCTGCTGCACGTGCTGTGTACTCCTCCTCCTCCCCGTCCTCCTCGTCGCTTTCCCCGTCGTCATCTTCGTCGATGGTGAATTGGTTGGTTGCTGCGGCTGCATACCGTTTTCCCCCACCACGTGGGTTGGCTTTGGTGAGGTGGGACATCACATTGCATGCCTGTTTTTGCGTGTATGTGTGGGGTGTGTGTGGGGGGGGTGTATGCAGATTGTGAGTATATGCTTGCATTGTGTGTGAAAACTCCAATACACTACACTCAACACAAATGCACGTTCACACAATGCACCACCCACTATCATTTGCTCCACCTCACCCCTACTCAGCCCACCCCAAATTCCACCCACCTCTCGTACACCACTCAAATACGCCCCATGCATGGTGGCAGGGTACTTGTCTGTTGTAGCCTCCCCAGCAAAGTATACCACCCCTCCCACATGTTCTGCTACCACACGGTAGTCTTCAGCACCCAGACTACCCACCTTGACACTGCTGTAGCTGCCATACGACATGGGGTCGGCACCCCATCGAGTGACCACCGCCTGTGTGGAGGTACACATGTAGGAGGTACACATGTATACACATTGCGCACTATAGACACACACTACAGACAGCACCATCACTATGAGATGCAATACCACCCACTATCACACCACCACACCACCCCTCACCCCAACAAAAACACACCTTGAGAGGTGCTGGTATCTCATCACGCCCCTTCCCCCCAAACATCGTCCTCAACACCCGCATCACCCCCTGTACACACGTCTCAGGCTTCATGCTCTCCTGTGTGACCGCAGCATGCCCAGCAACCAGCGCAGCAAGCACAGACGCCCCACTTATGCCGTTGTATTGGTAGAATAGGTAGTAGCGGCCACGTTCTGCTGGGTCGTCTGCGATGGAGCCAAAGGTGTCAAGGGAGCCCCAGAAACAATGGGGGAAGAGGAGGACGACCTATATTGGGAGGGTATTTGTGGGGGAGTGTGTGGGAGTGTGTTTGTGGGGTGTGTGTTTCTTGTGTGGGAGAGTGTTTGTGGGATGTGTTTGTACAGTGGCATGGGGCATGTGTGTGATACTGCTGCACATAGTGGAAGTAGACACACATAATACACACACACACACACACAAACACACACACACACACACACACACACACACACACACA
>VFQP010000786.1_pt1 | contig 52209 bp, 46 predicted proteins | sample 3512351 | NCBI WGS metagenome assembly VFQP01 (sample SAMN10412372, study PRJNA504923) | tailings metagenome | isolation source: Relicate 1 Philex TSF1 revegetated site | place: Philippines: Tuba, Benguet | collected 2017-08-29 | reverse complement strand
GCGATCTTGCCGCCCAGCGTGACGCCGCCGAAGCGCTTGTTCGGCACGAAGGGGATGTCCTGGCCCGTGGCCCAGATGACGCTGTTGGTGGCGCTCTTGCGGCTGGAGCCGGTGCCGACCACGTCACCCACATAGGCCACCAGGTGGCCCTTGCTCTTCAGCTCGTCGATGAAGGCCATCGGGCCGCGCTTGCCGTCTTCCTCGGGCTTGAAGGCCGCGTCCGGGCGCGTGTTCTTCAGCATCGCCAGGTAGTGCAGCGGGATGTCCGGCCGGCTCCAGGCGTCGGGTGCGGGGCTCAGGTCGTCGGTGTTGGTCTCGCCCGGCACCTTGAACACGGTGACGGTGATGGACTTCGGCACTTCGGGGCGCGAGGTGAACCACTCCGCGTCGGCCCAGCTCTGCAGCACTTCCTGGGCCTTGCTGTTGCCGGCCTTGGCCTTGTCGGCGACGTCGTTGAAGTAGTCGAACATCAACAGCGTCTTCTTCAGCGCGTCGGCGGCCACGGCGGCCACCTCGGCGTCGTCGAGCAGCTCGATCAGCGGGTGCACGTTGTAGCCGCCGACCATGGTGCCGAGCAGCTCGGTGGCCTTGGCGCGGCTGATCAGGCCGACGGCGAGGTCGCCGTGCGCCACGGCGGCCAGGAAGCTGGCCTTGACCTTGGCCGCGTCGTCCACGCCCGGCGGCACGCGGTGCGTCAGCAGGTCCAGCAGGAAGCTGTCTTCACCGGCCGGCGGGCTCTTGATGAGTTCGATCAGCTCGGCCACCTGCTTGGCGTCGAGCGGCAGCGGCGGGATGCCGAGCGCGGCGCGTTCGGCGGCATGTTGGCGATAGGCTTGCAGCATGGGGGGCTCCAGGAGGATCGGGTGGGGTGTCGGGTTCAGGCCTGCGGCACGATGAGCTTCAGGCCCTTGAAGTAGTCGCGGTAGAAGCCGGCGTCGCGCGTGATCAGTGCGTCACACTGCATCATCGCGTGCGCGCCGATCAGGAAGTCGGCCACGGTGCGGCTGCGGTTGCCGCCGCGCTGCCGGTAGCGGCGCTGCATCTCGCCGGCGCGCAGCGCCGACTTGGGCTCCATCGGGCTGTAGCCGATGCCGATGTCGTCGAGCGCTTCGACGACCTGCGAGCCGCCCTTCAGCGAGGTGCACAGCTCGGCCAGCGCCACCTCGCACAGCACCACCGGCCCGACGTGCAGGGCCTGGCGCAGCGAATCGGCGGCGGCCAGCGAATCGTCGCCCTGGCCGCCGATCAGGTCGATCAGCACCGACGAATCGGCGGCGATCATGCAGCGCCCTCGTCCTCGGGCGGCAGGTAGGGGTCGCCGGGCGCATGGCCGCGGATCGCGCGCATCGCCTCGTCGGTCGACGCGAAGCCGTCGAGCCTGAAGCGGCCGCGCACGCGGGAGATCGCGTCGTCGACGTCCTTGCGCAACACGATGCGGCTGCCGTCCAGCTCGACCTTGAGCTTGGTGCCCTTGGTGAGGCCCAGCGCATCGCGCACGGACTTGGGCAGCGTGATCTGGCCGCGTTCGGCAACGGTGGCTTCCATGGCGGCTCCGGTGGCGTGTCTGGGGCTGTTGTCTGAACGATTTGGTATGCATGAATTGTACATACCTGGGCGGACCTGCGCACCGTATCATGCGAGGCTTCACCGCCTCGCGCGGGCGACCCGGGCTCAGACAAGGGCGTTCACGTGGCTGACGACACCTCGCTGGAAGACCGCACCAGCCCCCGCGCCGGGGCCGGCGCTGCGCCGTCTGTGCCATCTTCCGCGCCGCGCGACCGCTCCGAGCTGCGGCCGATGATCGGCGGTGCTGCCGCCACTGCCGCCGCTACCACCGACACCGGCCACGACGCCACCGTCGAGCTGCCGCGCGGCGGCGGCGCCACCCCGCTGCCGCGCCTGCGCCGCGGCCCGGCTGCCCAGGCCAAGCCGCTGGCGTCCGGCGTGGCGCTGCACGAGTACCGCATCGACGGCGTGCTGGGCGTGGGCGGCTTCGGCGTCACCTACCTCGCCACGGACGTGCACCTGAACGCCGCGGTGGCGATCAAGGAGTACCTGCCGCAGGACATCGTGTTCCGCGCCGCCGACGGCACGGTGTCGCCGACGGCCAGCGAGCACCTGCCGCGTTACCGCCTGGGGCTGGATGCCTTCCTGGTGGAGGCGCGCACGCTGGCCTCGTTCCGCCACCGCGCCATCGTGCGCGTGGCGCGCTTCTTCGAGGCCCACCGCACCGCCTACATGGTGCTGGAGGTCGAGAAGGGCGAGCCGCTGAAGAGCTGGTGGCCGGAGCACCGCAAGATCGGCGAGAAGGCGCTGGTGGAACTGCTGCTGCCGCTGCTCGACGGGCTGGCCGCGGTGCACGCGGCCGGTTTCCTGCACCGCGACATCAAGCCCGACAACCTGCAGGTGCGCGACAGCGACGGCAGCCTGGTGCTGCTGGACTTCGGCAGCGCGGGCCAGACGGCCGGCGTGGTCAGCGAGGGCCTGGTCGTCGTGACGCCGGGTTATGCGCCCATCGAGCAGTACGGCCTGGGCGAGCAGGGCCCGTGGACCGACCTGTACGCGCTGGGCGCCACGCTGTACTGGTGCGTCAGCGGCAAGAAGCCGCCGGACGCCGAGACGCGCAAGGCCGACCCACGTGCCTACACCCGCGCCGTCGAGGCCGGGCGCGACGTGTTCGGCCACGCCTTCCTGAAGGCCATCGACTGGGCCCTGGCCACCGACCCCGCGCGCCGGCCGCGCAGCGTGGCCGAGTTCCGCGACGCGCTCTGCGCCGACCACCCGGCCAGCGTGCGCCGCTTCGAGACCGCGCGCCGCCGTGCCGCGCGGCAGGAGGTGACGCAGGACCTGTCCATGCCCACCACCTCGCGCGTGGTGCGTTCGCCCACGCAGCGCCTGCTGCACCCACGCGACTGGCCGCTGGGCCTGAAGCTGGGCAGCGCCATGGCGCTGGCCGGCGTGCTGCCGGTGGCTGCCGTGGCCGTGGCGATGCTGCTCGGCACCCGCGGTGCGCTGGTGCACAGCGAGTCGCGCGTGCTGCAGGCGGTGGCCGCGCATGCGGCCTCCGACGTGGCCGGCTACCTCGGCCGTGGCCGCGAGCAGGCGCGGCAGCTGGCGGCCGACCCGGTGCTCACCGGCTGGCTGGCGCGGCCCACCGAGGCCGCCCGCGCCGCGCTGCGCGACCGGCTGCTGCGCCAGGTGCAGCCCGGCTCCGGCGTGCAGAGCCTGATGCTGCTCGACGGCACCGGCACCGCCGTGGCCGCGTCGGACCCCGGCACCCAGGGCACCAGCCATGCGCTGCGGCCCTACTTCCGCCAGCCGCTGGCGGGCCAGGGCACGACCAGCACGCTGATCGCCGGCAACAGCCTGGGCGCCACGCACGTGGAACTGGCCGAGCCGGTGCGCGACGGCGGCGCACCCGGCGGTGCGGTGCTGGGCGTGATCGTGCTGCGGCTGACCGGCGACCCCATCGTGCGTGCGCTGGACCGCGCGCAGGCGGGCGGGGCCGTCAGCGGCGGTGCGGGCGGCGCGCGCCGCGTCACGCCCTTCCTGATCGACGGCGACGGCGTGCTGGTGCACCACCCGTTTGCCGACCTGCGCCACCGCAGCCTGGTGGAACTGGCGCCGGAGCGCGAGGCGGCGATCCGCGCCGACCAGCGCTTCCGCCGCGACGAGATCGCGTCGCTGGGCGAAACGGTGCTGGCGCAGGCGCTGCTCGACAGCACGCGGGCCGGTGCGCCGCGCAGCGGTGCCGTCGAGTACCGCTCGGCCACCAGCGGCCTGGCCACGGTGACCGGCTTCGCGCCGGTGGCGGGCCACGACTGGACGGTGGCGGTGGCCGAAGACCGGTGCAGCATCGTCGCGCCGCTGGCGCCGATGGCCGGCTGGCTGACGGCCGGCGTCATCGCGGCACTGCTGGCGGCGGGTGCGCTGGGCTGGTGGTTTGCACGCGGCTTTGCGCAGCCGCTGCGCACGCTGGGCCGCGCGCTGGCCGACCTGAAGGCCGGCGACCTGGACGACGCCCGTGTGCGCATGAAGCGCGGCGACGAGTTCGGCCAGATGGCGCGCCACCTGAACGCGGTGGTCGACAAGCTGCGCGACCAGGCCGACGCCTCCAGCCGGCCTCCAGGGCCACGTTAGGCCCGCTCTCCGGCCTTCCAAACGAGGGGGTAGGCGGCAGCCGGCGCCCGGCCCTAAGCTGGCGCGGCCAAGCAACGAGGGCGCGGCGATGCCCGTGGCCCCACAACAAGGAGACGGACGTGAACAAGCTGAATCAGGCCCTCGGTGGGCCTCGTCGTGCTGCCTGCGTGGCAGCGGTTGCCGCAGCGGCCCTCGGGTCGCCAGCGGCCTGGGCTGCCGATGCCTACTTCACCAGTTTCGGTGCCAGCGCCACCACGGTCACCGAAGGCAGCTGGGTGGAGTTCAGCGTGGCCTTCAGCGGGTCGACCGGGCTGTACAACTACGGCGGCAGCGATCCTTATGAGCCGCCGCCGCAGGCGGGGTACCAGGAGTGGCAGATCAACTGGTACCACACCTATGGCGAGACGCTGTCCAGCCTCTGGCTCGGTGCCAATGGCGAGAGCCACGGCGTGTCACCGGGTGTAGCGCCCGGCGAGGGCTACAACGGCAGCTGGACCTTCCTGCTGTACTTTCCCAGCGCCGGCAGCTACGACGTGACGGTGGAGGGCAGCTGGCAGGCCATGGTCGACACCTACACCAGCAACGAAAGCGCCACGCGCAACTGCTGGTACGAAGATCCGGAGTGGCCCGGCAACCTGGTGTGCGACGCCTGGTCGTACCACTACTACGACTACAGCGACCACTACAGCATCGACGGCACGCTGCCGGCGCAGACGCTGAACATCACCGTTCTGGCCGTGCCCGAACCCGAGACCTGGGCCCTGTTCCTGGGCGGGCTTGGGCTGGTCGCCGGGGTGGCGCGGCGGCGCTGAGCCTTCGTTCGCTCAGCCGTTCAAGGTCTGCAACGCGGCGGCGAAGGCCGCTGCCGCAGACACCGGCGCGGTGGCCTTGCCGGCCACCCAGGTCTGCAGGAACGGCCGGCGCGGCGTGCCGAAGACCAGCGCGTCCAGCCAGTGGCTGGTGGGCAGGCCGAGCAGCGCGTCGTCGGCCGTGTCCAGCACCAGCAGGTCGGCACGCGCGCCCCTGACCAGGCCTGCCAGGCCCGCCGGGCCCAGCGCGGCGGCGGCATGGCCGCCGGCCAGCACCCGCTCGAAAAGACGTGCCGCCGTCGCCGGCTGTGAGCCCGGCGCGGCGGCCACGTTGCGGCGCCGCAGGGCCAGGCGCTGGCCGTACTCCAGCCAGCGCAGTTCCTCCGGCCAGGCGCGCGTGACCTGGCTGTCGGAGCCGACGGACAGCGGCGTGTCGCTGTCGAGCCAGCCGGGCAGGTCGCAGAGGCCGTCGCCGAGGTTGGCTTCGGTGCCTGGGCAGATCACGACACCGGCGCCGGTGGCGGCCACGGCGGCCAGCTCGGCTGGCACGGTGTGCGTGGCGTGCACCAGCTGCCAGCGGGCGTCGAGCAGGCCTTCGTCGGCCAGCCACTGCACCGGGCGGCGGCCGGTGGCGGCCAGGCAATCGTCGACCTCGGCCGTCTGCTCGGCCACGTGCACGTGCACCGGCCCGCTGTCGCCTTGCAGCGCCTCGCGCAGCCGGTGGATGGACTCGGGCCGCGCCGCGCGCAGCGAGTGCACCGCGACGCCGGCACCGATGTTCGGCAGCGCCCAGCCGCGCACCGCGTCGCGCAGCCGCAGCACGCGCTCGACGTCGGTGGCAAAGCGGCGCTGGTCGTCGCGCAGCGCGGGCTGCGCAAAGCCGGCGCGTTCGTACAGCACCGGCAGCAGGCTCAGGCCCATGCCGGTTTCGCGCGCGGCCTCGGCCAGCGCACGCGCCATCGTCGCCTCGTCGGCGTACGGCCGGCCGTCTTCCTGGTGGTGCAGGTAGTGGAACTCCACCGTGTGCGAGTACCCGCCGGCCAGCAGCTCGGTGTAGAGCTGGCGCGCCACCGCGTGCAGCTGCTCGGGCGTGATGCGCAGCGCCACGCCGTACATGCGATCGCGCCAGCTCCAGAAGTCGTCGTGTGCCGAGTCGCGCCTTTCCGCCAGGCCCACGAAGGCGCGCTGGAAGGCGTGGCTGTGCGCGTTCACCAGCGCCGGCAGCACCGGGCCTGGCAGCACCGTGGCGCCGGCCGGCGCGGTGGCGACCTGCGGGCGCACCTCGGCCCAGCGGCCGTCGTCGCCCACGCGCAGCAGCACGCCGTCGGCCCAGCGGCCTTGCAGCCAGGCCTGCGGAGCCCAGAGCAGGCGGTTCCGCGGCGTGCTCATCGCGCGGGTTTCCAGCCGATCATCGTCTCGACCAGGCGCGTGAGCAGCGGCGTGACCTCGGCCGCCTGCGCGTCGTTCCAGGCGGCCGGCGCTTCCTGCATGTAGGCGCGCCAGCACATCTCCAGCTGCACGGCGTGCACGCCCTGGGCCGGCTGGCCGAAGTGGCGCGTGATGTGGCCGCCCTTGAAGCGGCCGTCGACGACATGGCCGAAGCGGCTCTGCGCCGCGAACACGCCGGCCAGCGCATCGCGCAGCGCCGGATCGCAGCTGCGGCCTTCCACGGTGCCGAGGTTCATGTGCGGCAGCAGGCCGTCGAACAGCCAGGGCAGCTCGCTCTTGATGCTGTGCGCGTCGAACAGCACCGCATGGCCGTGGCGTGTGCGCGTTTCGGCCAGCAACGAGGCCAGCGCGCCGTGGTAGGGCTGCCAGTAGTGCGCCACGCGGTGGCGGATCTGGGCTTCGTCGGGCGCCTGGCCTTCGCGGTAGATCGGCTCGCCGGTGAAGTGCCGCGTCGGGCACAGCTCGGTGTTGTTGCGGCCCGGGTACATCGGCGCGTTGTCGCTGCCGCGGTTCAGGTCGATCAGGTAGCGGCTGAAACGCGGCACGACCAGCGTGGCGCCGAGTTCCGCGGCAAAGGCGTAGAGGCGGTCGAGGTACCAGTCGGTGTCTTCGACTTCCAGCGCACGCGGCGTGTAGCGGGCTTGCTGGTCGGCCGGGATCTCGGTGCCGACGTGCGGGAAGCTGATCACCAGCGGGGTGTGGCCGCGGTGCAGGCGGAAGACGTTCGAATCGTTCATGGGGCTGCCGTGCCGGTCGTGCTGGTCGTGTCCCGGCCACCGCACCAGGCGCGGCGGCAGGCGTCGGTGCCGAAGCGGTAGGCCAGATCGCGCGGGTGCTCGGTGTCCCACAGCGCGAGGTCGGCGCGCTGGCCCACGGCGAGCCGGCCGCGGTCGGCCAGGCCGAGTGCGCGCGCGGCGTGCACGGTCACACCGCGCCAGGCTTCTTCGGGCGTCAGGCGGAACAGCGTGCAGGCCATGTTCAGCATCAGCGGCAGGCTCAGGCAGGGCGAGGTGCCGGGGTTGTGGTCGGTGGCGATGGCCATGGGCACGCCCTGGCGACGCAGCTCGGCCACCGGCGGCAGCGTGGTGTCGCGCAGGAAGTAGTAGGCGCCGGGCAGCAGCATGGCCACGGTGCCGGCGGCATGCATCGCAGCCACGCCGGCGGCGTCCAGGTGTTCCAGGTGGTCGGCGCTCAGCGCGCCGTAGCGCGCGGCGAGTGCGGTGCCGTGCTGGTTGCTCAGCTGTTCGGCGTGCAGCTTGACCGGCAGGCCCAGGCGGCGCGCGGCGGCGAACAGGCGCTCGGTCTGCGCCGGCGTGAAGCCGATGGTCTCGCAGAAGGCATCGACGGCGTCGACCAGCCCGGCGGCCTGCTGGGCCTCGAGCCAGCCGATCGCGGCGCTGACGTAGTCGTCGGCGCGGCCGGCGAACTCGTCGGGCAGCGCGTGCAGCGCCAGCGAGGTGGTGCACACGTTCAGCGGCAGCTCGGCGCCGATGCGGCGCGCCACACCGAGGCAACGCGCTTCGCTGGCGGCGTCGAGGCCGTAGCCGCTCTTGATCTCGACCGTGGTCACGCCGCCGCGCATCAGCGCCCGCGCGCGGGCCGCGGTGGCGTCGAACAGAGCCTGCGCGCTGGCTTCGCGCGTGGCGCGCACGGTGGAGCGGATGCCGCCCCCGGCCTTGGCGATCTGCTCGTAGCTGGCACCTTCGAGCCGCTGTTCGAACTCGGCGGCGCGGTCGCCGCCGTAGACCAGGTGGGTGTGGGCGTCGATCAGGCCGGGCGTCAGCAGCGCGCCGCCGAGATCGAGCTCCTCGGCTTCGGTGCCGGGCGGCAGCCGCGCATCGGCGCCGAGCCAGGCGATGCGGCCGTCGGCGACCAGCAGCGCGCCGTCGTCGATCAGCCCCCAGCCGGCAGCATCGGCGAAGGTGGCGAGGCGGGCGTGGCGCAGCAGCAGCGGCTTCGGGGTCATGGGGCCGAGTGTTCCAGATGCAGCCACCAGGCGCGCGGGGACCTGCTGCTGCCCTCTGCCTGCAGCGTCCAGCAGCCGGGCTCGGTGGACCAGGCCAGCGTGCCGGCGGGCAAGGCCTGCGGGCGGCCGTCGATGTCGAGCGTGGCGGCGTCGAGCGTGAAGCAGCCGCGCCAGGCGGCCGCGGGCTGCCAGTCCTGACCGGGTCGTGCCACCTGCAGCCCGCCCCGGCCGCGGGCGATCATCAGGTTCAGGTCTTCGGTGGTGCCATCGAGCAGCCGGCAGTCCGGTGCCTCGGCGCCATCGAAGGACAGCGGTTCGTCGCCGGGCACCAGGATCACGCGGTGGCCGGGCCAGCGCAGGTCGACGCCAGCGCCGCTGAGCACCACGAAGTGCCGGGCCACGCCGGGCCAGGCGCTGAAGGGGCCGCTGGATGCGATGGTGGCCACGCTGAGCCGCAGCGCCCAGGCTTCGGCGGCGGGCCAGGCCAGCAGCTCGCGCGTGGTGCCGCCGCCGTTGCGCCAGGGCGTGGGTGGCGTGGCGGCCAGGCTGATCAAGTTCAGGCTCATGGTTCGAACTCGCCCTGCAGCGTGTAGCGCGCCCCGGCATGCACCAGCCGCGCCAGCGTGATCGGCGCGTGGCGGCTGAAGGTGCGGCGCACGATCACGAGGCAGGGCGTGTCGGCCTCGATCTGCAGCAGCCGGGCTTCGTCGGCCGTGGCCCGCGCGGCTTCCACCTGGTACTGCGCGCGCCACAGCGCGGTGGTCTCGAACAGCACCTGCGTGGGCGTCTTGCAGCTGAAGTCGGCATCGAGGAAGTCCGGCGCTTCGGCCGGGTTCACGAAGCGGTCTTCGCATTGCAGCGGCACGCCGTCTTCCAGGTGCACGAGTTGCACGTGGAAGGCGGTGGCGCCGGTGGCGATGCCCAGCTGCGCGGCCAGTGCCGCCGGCGCGCGCTCGGCGCGCTGCAGCAGCACCTGCGCCTGGTGGCGGTGGCCGCGCGCGACGATCTCGTCGTGCACGTCGGAGATCGTCAGCGTGCTGCTCACGCGGTGCAGCGGCGCGGCGAAGGTGCCCACGCCCTGTGTGCGCTGCACCAGGCCCTCGGCTTGCAGCTCGCGCAGCGCGCGGTTCACCGTCATGCGGCTCACGCCGAATTGCGCCACCAGCTCGGCCTCGGAGGGCATCAGTGCGCCGGGCGGCCAGCGGCCCTCGGCCAGGCCGTCCTTGAGGTGGCGCTTGACCTTGGCATAGGGTGCGGCGCTGGGGGAAACCATGAACGGGATCGTACTTGCATAGGGTTGTCTAGACAAGTACAGTCCGGGTGAACCCTGAACCCGCCTGGAGGCCCGCCATGACCGACCTGTCGACCGCCCGACACCTGCAAGCGAACGCCGCCGGCCCCCGCCCGGTGCGCGCCCCGCGTGGCAGCAGCATCCGCTGTGCCAACTGGCTGATCGAAGCGGCCTACCGCATGATCCAGAACAACCTCGATCCCGAGGTGGCCGAGAACCCGGACGCACTCGTCGTCTACGGTGGCATCGGCAAGGCGGCGCGCAACTGGGACTGCTTCGAGCAGATCCTGGCCAGCCTGGAGGCGCTGAAACCCGACGAGACCTTGCTGGTGCAGAGCGGCAAGCCGGTGGGCGTGTTCCGCACGCACGAAGATGCACCGCGTGTGCTGCTGGCCAACTCCAACCTGGTGCCCAAGTGGTCCACCTGGGAGCATTTCGGCGAGCTCGACCGCAAGGGTCTGATGATGTACGGCCAGATGACGGCTGGCAGCTGGATCTACATCGGCAGCCAGGGCATCGTGCAGGGCACCTACGAGACCTTCGTCGAGGCCGGCAAGCAGCACTACGGCGGCAGCCTGAAAGGCAAGTGGATCCTCACCGCCGGCCTGGGTGGCATGGGCGGCGCCCAGCCGCTGGCGGCCAGCTTCGCGGGTGCTTCCAGCCTGACCATCGAGTGCCAGCAGTCGCGCATCGACTTCCGGCTGCGCAGCCGCTATGTCGACGAGCAGGCGGCCGACCTGGACGACGCGCTGGCGCGCCTCGCGCGCTACACCGCCGAGGGCAAGGCCGTCAGCATTGCGCTGCTGGGCAATGCCGCGCGCATCCTGCCGGCGCTGGCTGAGCACTTCAAGACCGGCGCTCCGAACAGGCCCGCTCTGGTGACCGACCAGACCAGCGCACACGACCTCGTCAACGGCTACCTGCCGGCGGGCTGGAGCGTCGAGCAATGGAAGGCTGCCGCCGCCGACCCGGCGCAGCACGCCGAGCTGCGCGCCGCCGCCGCCGAGAGCTGCGCCGCGCACGTGAAGGCCATGCTCGCCTTCCAGCAGATGGGCGTGCCGACGGTGGACTACGGCAACAACATCCGTCAGGTGGCCTTCGACACCGGTGTGAAAAACGCCTTCGACTTCCCGGGCTTCGTGCCGGCCTATGTGCGGCCGCTGTTCTGCCGCGGCAAGGGTCCGTTCCGCTGGGTGGCGCTGAGCGGCGATCCGGAGGACATCCGCAAGACCGACGCGAAGATGAAGGAGCTGTTCCCGGAAGACGCGCACCTGCACCGCTGGCTCGACATGGCCGGCGAACGCATCGCCTTCCAGGGCCTGCCGGCGCGCATCTGCTGGATCGGCCTGGGCGACCGCCACCGTGCCGGCCTGGCCTTCAACGAGATGGTGAAAACCGGCGAGCTGAAGGCACCCATCGTGATCGGCCGCGACCACCTGGACAGCGGCAGCGTGGCCAGCCCGAACCGCGAGACCGAAAGCATGAAGGACGGCAGCGACGCGGTGAGCGACTGGCCGCTGCTGAACGCGCTGCTCAACACCGCCGGCGGCGCCACCTGGGTGAGCCTGCACCACGGCGGTGGCGTGGGCATGGGCTACTCGCAGCACAGCGGCGTGGTCATCGTCTGCGACGGCACCGAGGCCGCCGCCAAGCGCCTGGAGCGGGTGCTCTGGAACGACCCCGGCACCGGCGTGATGCGCCATGCCGACGCCGGCTACGACGAGGCCGTGGCCTGCGCGCGGGAGCAGGGCCTGAAGCTGCCGATGGTGAAAGGCTGATTCGATGCTGCTCCGCCCCGGACAACTCTCGCTCGACGAACTGCAGGCCATCCACGCGGGGCTGCAGCCGCTGATGCTCGACCCGCTGGCGCTGCCCGGCATCCGCGCCAGCGCCGCCGTGGTGCAGGCGGCGGCGGCCGGCACCGAACCGGTCTACGGCGTCAACACCGGCTTCGGCAAGCTGGCGTCCACGCGCATCAGCAGCGAGGACCTGGCCACGCTGCAGTGGAACCTGATCCGCAGCCACAGCGTGGGTGTCGGCGAGCCGCTTCCCGCACCGGTGCTGCGGCTGATGCTGGCGCTGAAGGCTGCCAGCCTGGCGCGTGGGCACAGTGGTGTGCGGCCCGAGGTGATCGACGCGCTGATCGCCGTGCACAACGCTGGCTTGGTGCCTTATGTGCCCAGCCAGGGCAGCGTGGGCGCGAGCGGTGACCTGGCGCCGCTGTCGCACATGTCGCTGGCGCTGATGGGCGAGGGCTTCTTTCTGCGCGAAGACGGCTCGCGAGAGCCTGCCGCCGAAGCGCTGGCGCGCCACCGCATCGCGCCGCTGAAGCTGGCCGCCAAGGAAGGCCTGGCGCTGATCAACGGCACGCAGACCAGCACCGCGCTGGCGCTGCACGCGCTGTTTGCCTTCGAGCCGGTGCTGGAGAGCGCGCTGGTCGTCGGAGCGCTGACGGTGGACGCCGCCCGCGGCTCCGACGGCCCCTTCGACCCGCGCATCCACGCGCTGCGCGGCCAGCCGGGGCAGATCGACGTGGCCCAGTACTACCGCCAGCTGCTGGCCGGCAGTGCCATCCGCAAGAGCCACGAAGAAGGCGACGACCGCGTGCAGGACCCGTACTGCCTGCGCTGCCAGCCGCAGGTGGTGGGTGCCTGCCTGGACCAGCTGCGCCATGCCGCGCTGGTGCTGCTGCGCGAGGCGAATGCCGTCACCGACAACCCGCTGGTGTTTGCCGAGGATGGCGCCATGATCTCCGGCGGCAACTTCCACGCCGAGCCGGTGGCGCTGGCCGCCGACGCGATGGCCAACGCCATCGCCGAAGTGGGGGCCATTGCCGAGCGGCGCATCGCGATGCTGATCGACAGCGGCGTGTCGCGCCTGCCGCCGTTCCTGACGCCGAACGCTGGGCTGAACAGCGGCTTCATGATCGCCCACGTCACCGCGGCCAGCCTGGCCAGCGAGAACAAGAGCCTGGCGCACCCGGCCAGCGTGGACAGCCTGCCGACCAGCGCGAACCAGGAAGACCATGTGTCGATGGCCACCTTCGCGGCGCGCCGGCTGCAGCCCATGATCGACAACGTGGCGCACATCCTCGGCATCGAGCTGTTGGCGGCGGCCCAGGGCATCGACTTCCTGCGGCCGCTGCAGAGCTCGGCCGCGCTGGAGCAGGTGCATGCCCTGTTGCGTGCAGGCTGCCCCGCGATGATGCAGGACCGCTACCTGGCGCCCGATATCGAGGCGGCCACCGAGCTGGTGCGCGACGGATCGCTGGCACGCATCCTGCGCGCACTCCCCGGGTTACCCACGCTGTGGGTGCCGGCCTGAGCCGGCACCATCGACAGCCTTGCGTCACCCAGGATCCGCCAGGAGGAATGCCATGTCGTTGAAGAACTGCCTCGTTGCCGCGGCTGCGGCCGCCGCCGCGCTGTTCGCGGCCGGTGCTGTGCAGGCCCAGGAGACCAAACTCTCGATCGGCATCAGCGGCTGGACCGGCTTTGCGCCGCTCACGCTGGCCAAGGAAGCCGGCCTGTTCAAGAAACACGGCCTGGACGTCACGATCAAGAAGATCCCGCAGAAAGACCGCCACCTGGCCATCGCCAGCGGCGACATCCAGTGCGCCGCCACCACGGTGGAGACCTGGATCGTCTGGAACGCCAACGGCGTGGCCACGACGCAGATCTTCCAGCTCGACAAGAGCTACGGCGCCGACGGCATGGTGGTCAAGCCCGGCATCGGCAGCATCAAGGAGCTGAAGGGCAAGACCGTGGCGGCCGACGCGCCGGGCACGGCCACCTACTTCACGCTGGCCTGGATGCTGGCCAAGAACGGCCTGACGATCAAGGACGTGAACGTCGTCAACCTGTCGCCGCAGGCCGCAGCCAACGCCATCATCGCCGGCACCGCCAACCTGGATGCCGCCATGACCTACGAGCCCTACCTGAGCGCCGTGCGCGCCAGGCCCGAGGCCGGCAAGATCATCGCGACCACGCTGGACTACCCGATGGTGATGGACACCTTCGGCTGCACGCCCAAGTTCCTGGCCGACAACGCCCAGGCCGCCCAGGGCCTGGCCAACGCCTACTTCGACGCGCTGGAGATGATCAAGGCCGATCCGAAGAAGAGCTTCGAGATCATGGGCGCCGACGTCAAACAAAGCGGCGAGGCCTTCGAGAAGAGCCAGGCCTTCCTGCGCTGGCAGGACAAGGCCGCGAACCAGAAGTTCTTTGCCGGCGAACACGCCGCCTTCAGCAAGGAAGCGGCCGACCTGCTGCTGGCCGCCGGCATCATCCGGCAGATTCCTGACCTGACCAAGCTGGCCGATCCGCGATTCATCCGGTGAAGCCGCTGGTTCCCGTGCGGCCGGGCACGCGGGTCGTGCTCGGCGTCAGCTTCTTCGTGCTGTTCGTCGGCGTGTGGGCGGCGGCGACGCTGGGCGGCTTCGTCAACCCGATCTTCCTGGCCGATCCGCTGAAGGTGCTGACCAGCGGCTGGACGCTGCTCACCGAACACGGCTTTGCGCACGACATCGGCATGACGGTGTGGCGCGTGCTCGGCGGCTTCGTGATCGCCGCCGCGATCGCGCTGCCGCTGGGCGTGGCCATGGGTGCCTACAAGCCCATCGAGGCCTTTTTCGAGCCCTTCGTCAGCTTCGCGCGCTACCTGCCGGCCAGCGCCTTCATTCCGCTGCTCATCCTGTGGGCCGGCATCGGCGAAGCGCAGAAGCTGGCGCTCATTTTCATCGGCAGCTTCTTCCAGCTGGTGCTGATGATCGCGGTGACGGTGGGCAACACCCGGCGCGACCTGGTCGAGGCCGCCTACACGCTGGGCGTGAAGGACGCCGGCCTGATCCGCCGCGTGTTGATCCCCGGCGCCGCGCCCGAGATCGCCGAGACGCTGCGCATGGTGCTGGGCTGGGCCTGGACCTACGTGATCGTGGCCGAGCTCATCGGTGCCAGCTCCGGCATCGGCCACATGATCACCGACAGCCAGGCGCTGCTGGCCACCGACCAGATCATCTTCGGCATCATCGTCATCGGCCTGATCGGGCTGGTCAGCGACTTCCTGTTCAAGGCCGTCAACCGGCGGCTGTTCCCGTGGGCGCAGATCGGGCGATGAGCAGTCTTCTCTCCGTGCGTGGGGTCGAACGCCGCTTCGACACCACTCTGGCGCTGCAGGCCACCGATCTCGAGGTGGCCGAAAACGACTTCATCACCATCCTCGGCCCCAGCGGCTGCGGCAAGAGCACGCTGCTGCGCATCGTCGGCGGGCTGGACACGCCCACGGCCGGCGAGGTGCTGCTCGACGGCCGGCCGGTGCGCGGCCCCGGCGCTGACCGCGGCATGGTGTTCCAGAGCTACACGCTGTTCCCCTGGCTCAACGTGCTGGACAACGTCTGCTTCGGCCTGCGCGAGCGCGGCCTGCCGCGGGCGCAGCAGGTCGAGATTGCGCAGGGCTTCATCGCCCAGGTGGGGCTGAAGGGTTTCGAGCAGCACTACCCCAAGCAGCTCTCGGGCGGCATGCAGCAGCGCACCGCCATCGCCCGCGCGCTGGCCAACGACCCGCGCATGCTGCTGATGGATGAGCCCTTCGGCGCGCTCGACCACCAGACGCGCGAGCTGATGCAGGAACTGCTGCTGGGCATCTGGGAGCGGCAGAAGAAGACGGTGCTGTTCGTCACGCACGACATCGACGAGGCCGTGTTCATGGCCGGTCGCGTGGTGGTGATGAGCGCGCGGCCGGGGCGCATCAAGCTCGACCGTGCCGTCGATCTGCCGCACCCGCGGCACTACTCGGTGAAGACCTCGCCGGCCTTTGCCGAACTGAAGGCCGAGCTGACCGAGGCGGTGCGCGAGGAAGTTCTGCGGGCAGCCCAGACAGGCTGAGAGCACCGACTCATCCGGGTTGTGGATGGGTGGGTTGTGGTCGGGCTCCACGAGCGGCCTGCATGGCATGCTTGAGCGCGTGTCCGGGGCGCATATGCCGCACCGTCGTCAGCCCACCAGTCACGGAGTCCTCGCCGATGCCCACGATGCCTCTACAGCCTGAAGCGGGGTTGCGCCGCCGCAAGCTTGCCGCTGCACTGGCGCTGGGGCCGGTTCTCGGTGCCGGACGCGGTGTGCGCGCCCAGACGGCCGCACCCGAGGCACCCCCTGAGGCCCCCTCCGAGGCGCCACCCGAAACGCCACCCGAAACGCCACCAGAAACTCCGCCAGAGACTCCACCCAGGGCCGCATCCCCACCCGCGGCCTATGCGCCCGACACGCCTTTGGGCACACAAGCCGATGGCCAGCGCCTGACGCTCGGTGATCTGTCCGGGCGTGCCGTGATCGTCTGCTTCTGGGCCTCGTGGTGCCCGTACTGCCGGGCCGAGCTGCCTGTGCTGGAGCGGATCCAGCAGTCGACCAGCAAGGACCAACTGCGCGTGGTGCTGGTCAACACCGAGTCGGGCGCCGACTGGCGCCGTGTGCGCCGCCGGCTGGAGGGCCACCTGAACGGGCTGATGGCGCACGACCCTGACGGGCAGGTGCGCAAGGCGTTTTCGGCACCGGACAGCGTGCCCTACACCGTGGTGATCGGCCGCGATGGCCGAAGCTACGCCACGCTGAAAGGCTGGGCCGACACCCGGCTCGACTGGCTGGTCGGGCGCGTCAACGCCGCGCTGGCCGCGCCCGCCAGCTGAAGTCTGCGTCTCTCGGTTGCCGAGAGCCTCACAGCACCTCCTGCCGCGTCACCCGCACCGGCAGCTCGTGCGGTGCCAGCAGGTCGGCGCCGCGCGCGTCGACGAAGCGCAGCCTGAGCGTGTAGCCGCCCGGCGGCACGAACACGTTCACCTGCGTCGCGCCCTTGCGCAGGTCGAAGTTCTGCACGCGGTTGCGGTCTTCGCCCAGCACGTCGAGCACGAAATGGCCGGTCTGCTCCGGTGCCGCGGTGCCGGCCGGCGGTGCGGCGCAGACGCCGAAGCGGTCCACGCCCAGGCGCAGGTTGAAGGGGCTCACCAGCGCCTCGTTGGCGCGCACGTTCAGAAAGCGCAGCGGCTCGTCGGGCGGCGGCGGTGAGGCCAGCTCGTCTTCGTACCAGAGGGCGCAGGTCTCGGCGAAGCGGGCCGGGTCGATGCGCGGCCGTGCCGCGCTGCTGCGCGAGCCCAGCACCTCGACCTCGATCTCGCGGCTGTAGACGAAGTAGGGCCGGTGCTCGTGGTCGGCGAACAGCAGCCGCAGCCGGTGCTTGCCGGCGGGCAGGTCGAGCAGGGTGCCGGTCTGGCCCTTGCCGAAGTGGCGGTGCGAGTCGTCGAAGGGCAGCTGGGCGCGGATGTCCAGCGGCAGAGAGCGGTTGACGAGCACGTGGTGGTGGCCGGTGCCGTCCATCTGGAAGGTCGCCGGTGCCACGCCCATGCCACGCACCGCGAAGTCCACCGCAAAGGGCGAGCGCACACGGGCGCCGTCGCGCAGCAGCGCAAACTCCACCGAGGTCGGTTCGCGCAGGTTCACGCGCGTGCGTTCGCGGGTGTGCTCCAGCCAGCAGCGCTGTTCCAGCGCATTGCCGGGCAGCGGCGCCGCGCCGGCCGGCAGCAGGGCGGCGGCCAGCAGCAGGGCCAGGGTCGGGGTCCGGTACATCACACGCTCCTCCTCGGTCGTGGCCGAGTCGGTGCGGATTGTGCGGCGCGGCGAGAATGGGCCGAGCACCTGCCCGGGTCCCCCACGATGAGCGCCGACACCCCCGACACCCCAGCCCTTCACCGCATCGTCATCGTCGGCGGTGGCGCCGGCGGCCTGGAGCTGGCGACGCGACTGGGCCGCAGCCTGGGCCGCAAGGGCCTCGCGCATGTAACGCTGATCGAGAAGGCGCGCACGCACTTCTGGAAGCCGCACCTGCACGAGATCGCCGCCGGCAGCATGGACCTGCACACCCATGCCACCGACTACCTGGCGCAGAGCGCCTGGAACGGTTTCCGCTACCGCATCGGCGAGATGGTGGGCCTGGACCGCGCGCGCCGCCTGGTGCACGTGGGCCCGGTGTTCGATGACGAAGGCCGGCCGATGGCGCCGGCCTACAGCCGGCCCTACGACACGCTGGTGATGGCCGTGGGCAGCCGCACCAACGACTTCGGCACCCCCGGCGTGGCCGAGCACACGATCGCGCTGGAGACGCCGGACGAGGCCGAGCGCTTCCACCGCCGCCTCGTCGACGCCTGCCTGCGTGCGCACATGCAGGAGACGCCGCTGCGGCCGGGGCAGCTCACGGTGGCCATCATCGGCGCCGGCGCCACCGGCGTGGAGCTGGCGGCCGAGCTGCACAAGGCCACGCGCACGCTGGTCTCGTACAACCTGGACCGCATCGACCCCGAGCGCGACATCCGCCTGCACCTGATCGAAGCCGGGCCGCGCATCCTGCCGGCGCTGCCCGAGCGCATCGCCGCTTCGGCGACGGCGCTGCTGGTGAAACTGGGCGTGCGTGTGCGCTGCGGCGCGCGCGTGACGGCGGTCGACGCCGGCGGCGTGGTGCTGGACGGCGGCGAGCGCATCGAGGCCGAGCTGGTGGTGTGGGCCGCCGGCGTCAAGGCGCCGGCCTTCCTGAAGGATCTGGACGGGCTGGAGTCGAACCGCCTGAACCAGCTGGTGGTAGGCCCGACGCTGCAGAGCAGCCGCGACGATGACGTGTTCGCCATCGGCGACTGCGCCGCCGCGCCCTGGCTGGGCCGCGAGCCGGGCACCACGGTGCCGCCGCGCGCACAGGCCGCGCACCAGCAGGCCAGCCACCTGGCGCGCGAGCTGCCGCGGCGGCTGAAGCCGGGCGCCAGGGGCAAGGCCCTGCGGCCCTGGCAGTACCGCGACTTCGGCTCGCTGGTGTCGCTGGGCGAGTACAGCACCGTCGGCAACCTGATGGGGGCGCTGGTGGGCGGCAACCTGTGGGTCGAAGGCCTGTTTGCGCGCACCATGTACCTGTCGCTCTACAAGATGCACCAGGTGGCGCTGCACGGTTGGTGGAAGACGCTGCTGGGCTCGGCCAGCCGCTGGCTCACGCGCAGCACCGAGCCTCGGGTCAAGCTGCACTAGACGGAGGCAGGACGGGCGGGGCGGGCGCGATCCGCGACAATCCCGGGTTCACCCGGAGCCCGCCCGTGACCACCATCCTGCAATCGCTTCCCGCCGGCCAGCGTGTCGGCATCGCCTTCTCCGGCGGCCTGGACACCAGCGCCGCGGTGCACTGGATGCGCGCCAAGGGCGCCATTCCCTGCGCCTACACCGCCAACCTGGGGCAGCCCGACGAGAGCGACTACGAGGCCATCCCGAAAAAGGCCCTGGCCTACGGCGCCGAGAAGGCGCGGCTGGTGGACTGCCGCGCGCAGCTGGTGGCCGAAGGCATTGCCGCCATCCAGTGCAGCGCCTTCCATATCAGCACCGGTGGAGCCACCTACTTCAACACCACGCCGCTGGGCCGCGCCGTCACTGGCACCGCGCTGGTGGTGGCGATGAAGGAAGACGAGGTGCACATCTGGGGCGACGGCAGCACCTACAAGGGCAACGACATCGAGCGCTTCTACCGCTACGGCCTGCTCGCCAACCCGCAGCTGCGCATCTACAAGCCCTGGCTCGACCAGACCTTCATCGACGAACTCGGTGGCCGCAAGGAGATGAGCGAATACCTCATCGCCAACGGCTTCGACTACAAGATGAGCGTCGAGAAGGCCTATAGCACCGACAGCAACATGCTGGGCGCCACGCACGAGGCCAAGGACCTGGAGTTCCTGAACAGCGGCATCCGCATCGTCAACCCGATCATGGGCGTGGCGTTCTGGAAGCCCGAGGTGGAGGTGAAGGCCGAAGAGGTGTCGGTGCGCTTCGAAGAAGGCGTGCCGGTGGCCATCAACGGCCGCACGTTCGCCAGCGCCGTCGAGCTGATGGAAGAGGCCAACACCATCGGCGGCCGCCACGGCCTGGGCATGTGCGACCAGATCGAGAACCGCATCATCGAAGCCAAGAGCCGCGGCATCTACGAAGCCCCGGGCATGGCGCTGCTGCACATCGCCTACGAACGGCTGGTCACCGGCATCCACAACGAGGACACCATCGAGCAGTACCGCATGAACGGCCGCAAGCTCGGTCGGCTGCTCTACCAGGGCCGCTGGTTCGACCCGCAGTGCCTGATGCTGCGCGAGACCGCGCAGCGCTGGGTGGCACGCGCCGTCACCGGCGAGGTGTGGCTGGAACTGCGGCGCGGCAACGACTACTCGCTGCTCGACACGCAGAGCCCCAACCTGACCTACGCGCCGGAGCGGCTGAGCATGGAGAAGGTGGAAAACGCCGCCTTCACGCCGGCCGACCGTATCGGCCAGCTGACCATGCGCAACCTCGACATCGCCGACACGCGCGGCAAGCTGGGTGTGTACACGCGCACGGGCCTGCTGGGCCACGGTGGGGACGACACGGTGGCGCTGCTCACCGGGCCCGACAAGGGCTGAAGCCGCGATCCAACCCCGCCCCGCCGCGCGCCGCGGCGGGCGCGCTCGGTCAGCGGCGGCGCAGGCCGGCCAGCAGGCCCAAGGCCAGCAGCCCCAGCGCCAGCGTGCCCGGCAGCGGCACGGGCGTCGAGGTGCTGCCACCCGGCGTGGTCGGCAGCGTGCCGGTGAAGGCGCGCTGGTGGATCTCGCCTTGCTGGTTCAGCGTGCTCACGTACACGCCACCTTCGATGTTGTTGCGGTTGGTCAGCGCCGCGCCGGTGGCCAGCACCGTGCCGCCGAACTGGCTGTTCAGCGTCAGCGAGCTGGCGCCGGCGAAGTTCCACAGCAGCTTCGAGCCCAGGTTCACCGCGCTGCCGCCCAGGAAGTTGGCGTTGACGGTGGCGCTGGCCACATCGAGGTTGAAGATCGCGGCGCTGGCGTCGCCGAGCACGAAGTCGAACTCGGCCATGGCCAGCAGCAGGTGGTCGACGGCGGTCAGGTCGAACACGGCAATGCCGTCGGCACCGGCCACGGCGTGGAAGGTCACGCGCGAGCCGTTCACCGCCCACCAGCTGCCGGTACTGGCCAGGCCGGCGAGCGACTGCGAGGTGGCGGCCAGCACGCTGTCGAAGCCGGCACCGGTCTGCGCCAGCGTGAACATGGCGGCCGCCGCGCTGCTCGAAAGCGCGCCGCTGTTGGCGTTGACGCCGCTCTTGGCGCCGCCCACCCACGAGCCGCCACGGTTGCCGTTGAAGTTGGTGTTGGCGGCCGCACCGGCCACCGCGGCGGCGCCGTTGTTGACGACGGCATTGCTGATGCTGCCCAGCGCCGTCAGGCCGCCGCTGTTGACATGGAAGCCGCTGGCCGCGCCGGCCACCGTGAGGCCGCTGTAGGCCGACGCTGGCATGGTGTTGCCATGCATCGCGAACACCGCACCGCTGCCGTTCAGCGAGCCGCCGATGTAGGCCCGGCCGTCGACGTGCGAGGTGGACGTGACCGAGCCGCTGGTGACCAGGTTGAACTGCTGGAAGATCTGCTGCGCGGTGATCGGCGCCGCGGACGCAGCGGTGGCGCAGACGGCGAGGGCGGCGGTGGCGATCAGACGGCGCATGGGGGTCCCGGAGTTCAGGCTTTCACTTTAGGGGGTGGGAAAACCCTTTGACAGGACAAAGCGCACGGTCGTTCGCAAACCGCTGGCGGTGGCCCCCCGACCTGCGGGGGCGGGGCTCAGGCGGCCCGCAGCCGCCCCACCTCGATGCCGTTCCAGTTGAGCAGCGGCAGGTCGGCCGCCGTGTCCAGCAGCGCCTGCTGCTCTGCCGAGAGTGCCGGCAGCAGCCGCTTCAGCGTCGCCGCCAGCACCACCTCGGCGGCGCGGGCGTTGTTGCCGTCGTCCATCTTGAGGGCCAGGCCCAGGCCGAGTTGCGGCAGCGCCGCGCAGTACATGCCTTCGGCACCCACCTTGCAGCAGACGCTGTCGCCAAACAGCGCCATCAGCCGCGAATCGAGCCGGCCGCTGCCGGCCACCATGTAGGGTGCCGCGGCGATGGCGCGGCGCAACCGCGTGGCGGCGGCCGCGTGGCCGCTGGCCAGGCCCGTGCCGGTGGCCACGCGCGCAAAGGCCAGTGCCAGCTGGCGCAGCGGGATGGCGTAGGTGGGGATGCTGCAGCCGTCGGTGCCGCGGGCGGCGCCGTTCAAGTCGAAGCCGGTGCTGGCGGCCAGCGAGGCCGTCACCTCGCGCATCACCGGGTGCTCGGGCTGCACGTAGCCGCGCACGAAGGCGCGCGGGTCCTCGCCGCGCCCGGCGGCCATCAGGCAGCCCAGGCAGACGAAGCCGGCGTGTTTGCCCGAGCAGTTGTTGTGCAGCGCGCCGGGTGTGCCGCCGGCAGCGGCCAGGGCTTTCAGCGAGCCGTCGTGGTAGGGCCAGTGCGCGCCACATTCCAGCGCGGCGGCATCGAGGCCAGCCTTGGCCAGCATCGAGGCGGCGGTTTGTGCATGGCGCGGCTCGCCGCCGTGGCTGGCGCAGGCCAGCGCGAGTTCGGCGTCGGTGAGGCCGAAGCGTTCGGCCGCACCGCTGGCCACCAGCGGCAGCGCCTGCAGCAGCTTGACGGCGCTGCGCGGGAACACCGGGCGGTGAATGTCGCCGACGGCGGTGTGCACGGCGCCGGTGGCGTCCACCACGGCCAGCGCGCCGCGGTGCATGGATTCGACGGTGCCGCCACGCAGTGCGTGCACGAGAACGGGGTTGGCTGTCATGGCCGCGACTGTAGAGCGCTGCCGAAGGGTGCGGCGCACCGCCAGAATCGGCCCATGCCGCCCGCCGCACTCGCGCTCGTCATCCTCGCCGCCGTGCTGCACGCCACCTGGAACCTGGCGGCCAAGAAGGCCGGCGGCGATCACCGCTTCGTCTTCATCACCACCGCGCTGACCTGCGTGCTGTGGCTGCCGGCTGGCGTGTGGTTCGGCCGGCACGAGGTGCCGAACTGGGGGCTGGTCGAGTGGGGCGTGGTCGGCGCGAGTGCCGCCGTGCACCTGCTGTACTTCCGCGCGCTGATCACCGGCTACCGCGTCGGTGACCTCACCGTGGTCTACCCGCTGGCGCGCGGCAGCGGGCCGCTGATCACGGCGATGGTCGCGGTGTGGTTCCTCGGCGAGCGCCTCGGTCCGCTGGGCACGCTGGGCGTGGCCGGCATCTGCGGCGGCGTGTTCCTGATCGCCGGCGGGCCGGCGCTGTTCAAGCGCCTGCAGGGGGCTGACGCGGCGCAGCGCCGCCGCACCGCCGCCGGCCTGCGCTGGGGGCTGCTGACGGGCGCGCTGATCGCCGGCTACTCGGTGATCGACGGCATCGCGATCAAGCTGCTGCTGATCGGGCCGGTGGTGCTGGACTACTTCTGCAACCTGCTGCGCCTGCCGCTGCAGCTGCCCCTGCTGCTGCGCGACCGCGCCGGCATCGCCGCGGCCTGGCGCACGCAGTGGCGGTACGCGCTGGTGGTGAGCGCGCTCGGGCCGCTGGCCTACATCTGCGTGCTCTACGCGCTGCAGATCGCGCCGCTGAGCCATGTGGCGCCGGCGCGCGAGCTGAGCCTGCTGGTGGCCGCGCTGATCGGCGGCCGGCTGCTCGGCGAGGCCGACCAGCGCCTGCGCCTGGCCGGCGCCGTCTGCATCGCCGGCGGCGTGATGGCGCTGGCCTGGGGTGGCTGAACCGCCACCCGGCCGGGTTCAGCGGCGGCTGCGGCCCAGCGCGACGCCCAGCAGCGCCAGGCCGGCCAGCGCCAGCGTGCCGGGCACGGGCACGGGCACGCTGGTCCCGCGGCTTGCCGTCAGGGTGGACGCCCCGACGGAGATGGCGCTCGCCCCGACCCAGTTGCCCCCTACGCACAGGCCCTGAGACCCGCTGCCGCTCGAGAAGCCGAAGCCGGTGGTATTGCAAGGTGTACCACCCGCGCCGACGCCCCAGTCCTGGCCGTTCAGCCCAAAGGACAGGTCACCGACGTAGAAGGTTTCGGTCGTGGTGTCGAAATTGAAGTTGAAGGTATCGGGCGGCACCAGCGGGCCGTCGGCGAACAGGTCGAAGCTGCCGATCGCGGTGGCGCCCTGGTACCCGTTGATGCTGAAGGCCGTCAGCACCGAGCTGTTGATGCGGCCGGTGCCGAGCAGCGCGTCGTCGAAGGCGAAGCTGCCGGTCATGGCGTAGCTGTTGTTGCCCGTCCAGCTGAGCGTGTAGACGGCGGCTTGTGCGGCGGGCACGGCCGCCAGCAGTGCGGCAACGAGGGCGGGCAGGGCAAACTTGCGCATCGGGTACTCCGTTGGGTTCGGCGCACGCCAGCAATCGCCAGGCCAGCTTGGGTATCCCTTTGTAAATCACGGTGTTGCACCCGATCACTGCAAGACCGGGCTGCCGACTGTCAAGGCGCCCGACATTCGGTTCGGTGCGGAAAGGCCCGGTCGGCTGAAGCATGGCAAGCGAGTTGTGGGGTGTCGACTTCAGCAGCACACCGTCTGCGAAGAAGCCCATCGTGCGTGCGCGCGGCGAAGTTCGCGGCAGCGTCGTGCGCCTGCTGGGGCTGGACCTGATGCCGCAGCTGGCCGGGTTCGAGGCCGCGCTGGCCGCGCCCGGCCCCTGGTTCGGCGCCTTCGATTTCCCGTTCGGGCTGCCCCGTGCCTTTGTCGAGGCCCATGCGCTGGGCGGTGACGCGGCCGCCGTCGCGCGGGCCGTGCAGGCGCGCTGCGCCACGCGCATGGACTTCCGCGCGCTGGTCGACACCTGGGGCAACGGCCGGCCGCCGGGCCAGCGCCTGCTGCACCGGGCCACCGACACCGCGCTGCCCGGCCTGCGCTCGACCAGCCCGCTGCAGACCCGCTACGTGCCGGTGGGCTTCATGTGGTTCGAAGGTTTCCGCCGGCTGCTCGACAGCGGCGTGTGCTTGCCGGGCCTGCACGAGGGCGATCCGGCGCGTACCGCGCTCGAAGGCTATCCGGCGTTGCTGGCGCACGAGCTGATCGGCCGCCGCAGCTACAAGAACAGCGCCGAGCCCGATCGCCTGCTGGCGCGCAAGCACATCGTCGAGCTGCTGGAGCAGGGCCGCACACGCCTGGGCCTGCGGCTGAAGCTGACGCCGGCGCAGGCCGGCGAGATCGCGGCCGATGCCTCGGGCGACCGGCTCGATGCCGTCTTGTGCCTGCTGCAGGCGGCCTGGGCGCTGGCGCGGCCCCGTTACGGCCAGCCGCTGGTGGTCGATGCGGTCGAAGGCTGGATCACCGGTGCCGGCGTGGGCTGATGAGCCCCCGATGATGTCGCCCGACGACTGGTTCGCGGCGCGCGGCTGGCAGCCGTTTGCCTTCCAGCGCGAGGTCTGGCGCGCGATGGCGGCGGGCGAGAGCGGCCTGCTGCACGCCACCACCGGCAGCGGCAAGACGCTGGCGGTGTGGATCGGCGCGCTGTTGCGCGGCCGCGCGCTTGCAGAGGCCACCGGCGGCCTGCGGGTGCTGTGGATCACGCCCATGCGCGCACTCGCGGCCGACACCACGCGCGCACTGACCGAGCCTGCATCCGGCCCCGGCGGCCTGGCGCCGACGTGGCGCGTCGGCCAGCGCACCGGCGACACGCCTTCAGCCGAACGTGCGCGCCAGGACCGCCGGCTGCCCGAGGCGCTGGTGACCACGCCGGAGTCGCTGTCGCTGCTGTTGGCGCGCGAAAGGGCGGCCACCGAGCTGGCCGGCGTGCACACCGTGGTCGTCGACGAGTGGCACGAGCTGATCGGCAACAAGCGCGGTGTGCAGTTGCAGCTGGCGCTGGCGCGGCTGCAGCAGCTCAACCCCGGCCTGGTGGTCTGGGGCCTGAGCGCGACGCTGGGCAACCTGGCCGAGGCCATGGCCACGCTGCTGGGCCCGCGCGCCGCGCCGGGCACGCTGGTGCAGGGCGTGCACGACAAGGCGCTGGTGATCGACACGCTGCTGCCCGCCGAGCCCGGCCGCTTCAGCTGGGGCGGCCACCTCGGCGCGCAGATGCTGGCGCCGGTGGTGAACGAGATCGCCGCCGGCAGCACGACGCTGGTGTTCACCAACACGCGCAGCCAGGCCGAGACTTGGTACCAACTGCTGCTGGACGCGCGGCCCGACTGGGCCGGGCAGATCGCCCTGCACCACGGCAGCCTGGACAAGGCCGTGCGCGAGTGGGTCGAGGCCGGGCTGAAGCAGGGCGCGCTGAAGGCCGTGGTCGCCACCTCGAGCCTGGACCTCGGCGTGGACTTCCTGCCGGTCGAGCGGGTGCTGCAGATCGGCAGCGCCAAGGGCGTGGCGCGGTTGCTGCAGCGCGCCGGCCGCAGCGGCCACGCGCCGGGTCGCGCCAGCCGTGTGACGCTGGTGCCGACCAACACGCTGGAGCTGGTCGAGGCCGCCGCCGCGCGGCGTGCGGCGCGGCTGGGCCGCGTCGAATCGCGCCACAGCCCCGAGGCGCCGCTGGACGTGCTGGTGCAGCACCTCGTCACCTGCGCGGCCGGCAGCGACGCCGGCGGCCCCGGCTTCGACGCCGACGCGCTCTACGGCGAACTGCGCGGCTGCCACGCCTACCGGGCGCTGGGGCGCGAAGCCTTCGACTGGGCGCTGGCCTTCTGCGAACGCGGCGGCGACAGCCTCGCGGCCTACCCGGAGTACCACCGCATCGTGCTTGACGAGCGTGGCCGCTGGCGCGTGGCCGACGCCGCCATCGCGCGCCGCCACCGGCTCACCATCGGCACCATCGTCAGCGACGCCTCGATGGCCGTGAAGTGGGCCAGCGGCGGTGGGGCCGGCGCCACGCTGGGCCACATCGAAGAAGGTTTCATCGCGCGGCTGAACAAGGGCGACTGCTTTGTCTTCGCAGGGCGGGTGCTGGAGTTCGTGCGCACGCACGAGATGGCGGCGCTGGTGCGCCTGGCCGGCAAGCGCCGCGGCGTGGTGCCGGCCTGGGCCGGCGGCAAGATGCCGCTGTCCAGCGAGATGGCCGATTCGGTGCAGGCGCTGCTCGAGGCGGCCGCCGAAGGCCGCTTCGACGATCCGGAACTTCAGGCCGCACAGCCCATGCTGGCGGCGCAGCAGCGGCTGTCGCGCCTGCCTTCGCGCGAGCTGCTGCTGGTCGAGCACTTCAGCAGCCGCGAGGGGCACCACGTGTTCCTCTACCCGTTTGCCGGGCGCCAGGTGCACATCGGCCTGGCGCAGCTGCTGGCCTGGCGGCTGGCCGGCGGCCTGTCGGGCCTCAGGCCCAACACCTTTTCTTTGAGCATCAACGACTACGGCCTGGAGATCGTTGCGGCCCAGCCGCTGGCCGAAGACGCCTTCGACGACCCGGCGCTGTTCGACACGACCGAGCTGATGGCGCATGTGCTGGCCAGCCTGAACTCGGGCCAGCTCGCCGAGCGGCGCTTTCGCGAGATCGCGCGCGTGGCCGGCCTGGTGTTCGGCGGCTATCCCGGCGCGCCGAAGAGCCTGCGCCAGCTGCAGGCCTCCAGCGCGCTGTTCTACGAGGTGTTCCGCAAGTACGACGGCGGCAACCGGCTGCTGGCGCAGGCCGAGCAGGAGGTGCTGGCGCAGGAGCTGGAGCTCTCGCGGTTGGCCGCCACGCTCACGCGGCTGCGGGCCCTGCCGCGCGAGCAGCGGCGGCTGGCCGCGCCGAGCCCCTTTGCGCTGCCGCTGATGGTGGAGCGGCTGCGCGAGCAGCTGAGCACCGAGAAGCTGAAGGACCGGCTCGCGCGGCTGGTGGCCGAGGGCGAGGCGGCGCTGGCAGAACCACCTCGGCCGAGCGGCCGGCGGCGGCGAGCTGCGGCATCATCGCGGCCGTGAAACACGCCATCCTGGTACTCCTTGCGGCATGGGCTGCGACGGCCGTGCAGGCCCAGCCCGCGCCGGCCCGCGGCACGCAGGCGATGGTGACGGCCGTGGTCGACGGCGACACCCTGGTGCTGACACCGGCCCAGGGCGCGCCGGTCACGGTGCGGCTGTACCAGATCGACGCGCCCGAACGCTGCCAGCCCTGGGGGCCGGAGTCGCGCCGGGCCCTGGCCGCGCTGGCGCTGAACAAACACGCGACGCTGGTGCAGCGCGGCCGCGACCGCAGCGGTGCGGTGATCGGCAGCGTGCGCATCGACGAGCTCGACCTGAGCCGCTTCCAGGTCGAGAACGGCCAGGCCTGGAGCCAGCGCACGCGTTTCGACCGCGGCCCGCTGGTGAAGCAGGAGCGCATGGCCAAGGCGCTGTCGCGCGGGCTGCACAGCCAGCCCGGGGCCATCGCGCCCTGGGACTTCCGCCAGCGCCACGGGGTCTGCAAGGACGGTTGAGCCGCCCGCGGGCAAGTCGCGCCTCACCGCTGACGCTGCGCTGACCGGCCGCTGACGACGGCCGGCGGCGGGATTCGGACACTGCCTGGCATCGCACCGATGCAGGCTGTCCATGAACCCCGATCCCCGCCGCACCGCCCATGTCTACGTGGTGACGCTGGCGCCGAACGCCGGCGAACCTGCGGCCACGCCACCGCTGCGTGGCCGCGTCGAACACGTCAGCTCCGGCCGTCGCCACGACTTCGACAACGGGCCCGCCTTGCTGGCCTGCCTGGCCCACGAGGAGCAGCAGGTCGCGCAGGCAGTGCAGGCGGCACAGGCCGAAGCCCGCACCGCGGAGCTGCCGCGATGAGCGCCCACCGCCCGTTGCCGCCGCCGCTGCGCGACCTGCTTTCCGCCCTGTCGCTGTGCGCCGGCTCTGCCGTGCTGGCCCTGCTGGTGGCCGCCGGCCCCGGCATCGGCGGCGGGGGTGGTGACCTCGACCACCCGCACACGCTGGACCGGCTCGCCGCCGAAGCCCGTTCGACGGGCTCGGCCGTTGCCGCCGCACCGATCACCGATTCCACCCTCCGACCCGAAACCGACTGAGAACTCCCATGCTGTTCCGACCCCGCCGCCTCCGTGCCGACACCTTCAACCCCTCGCGCCGCCGCCTGCTGGCCGGCAGCGCCGCGCTGGCCGGCGCCGGCCTGCTGGCCGCCTGCGGCGGCAATGACGACGAAGACCTGAGCGTCTTCCGCATGCCTGCCGAGACCGAGCCGCAGTCCGCGGTGATGCTGGCCTCGCCGAGCATGGACTACAAGGAAGGCTGGTCGATCCAGGCCGTGCAGGTGGAGATGATCGCGGCGCTGCTGCCGCACGTGCGCATCATCTACCTCGTCAACTCCGACGCTGCCGACGACCCGGCCGACAACGAGGTGCTGAGCATGCGCCAGGCCCTGATCGCCGCCGGCGTGGCAGCGGCCCAGATCGACACCCGCGTGGACTTCCGCAAGGTGGACCACGCCGACGTCTGGGTGCGCGACGTCGGCGGCCTGGTGCTGAAGAACGGCCTGGGCCAGCACCGCGTGATCGACTTCGATTTCGACGGCTACGGCTACATCCCGTTCGGCAGCGAGGCCACCGACGAGTTCTACAGCTACGACAACGACGAGTCGGTGCGCTTCGCCCAGGCCATGGGCTGGCCGGTGCTGCGCTCGCCGCTGGTCACCGAAGGTGGCAACCTGCACGTCAACGGCCGCGGCACCGTGATCGCCACCGAGATCGCCACGCTGGGCCGCAACCCGCAGCTCTCGCGCGAGGCCGTCGAGGCCGAGCTGAAGCGTGTGCTGGGTGTGCGCCACGTGATCTGGGTGCCGCGCAGCCTGGCGGCCGACGCGCACACCGTGCTGCAGACGCCGTACATGATCGCCGGCGAGGCGGTCTACAACGTCGGCGTGAACCACATCGACGAGGTGCTGGCCTGGGTTGACGATCGCACGCTGCTGCTGCCCGAGGTGAGCGAAGCCGAAGCCGCCGCCGCCGAGGCCGCGGGCGACCCCACGGCCCGCATCAACCGCGACGTGTTGGAGGGCGTGGCCGCCATCCTGGCTGCCGCGCGCGACCAGGACGGCCGGCCCTTCCAGGTGATCCGCGCGCCCGATCCGGGCCCGCTGATCATCGACATCGGCCCCGACGACGGCATCTGGCAGTCCATCGCCGACCTCGACCACCACCCGGTGCACCGGCTGCAGGGCGCCGAGCGCTTCGAGAACGGCGAGGACGCGAAGTTCATGCTGGCCGCCGGCTACATGAACTACGTCGTCGCCAACGGCGTGGTGCTGATCCCGCGCTTCGCCAAGCCGGGGCGCGACCCGGCGCTGGTGGACAAGGACGAGGCCTTCCGCAAGCTCATCGTGGCCTGCTACCCGGGCCGCGAGGTGGTGCAGATCGACGTCGACGCGCTCACCGTCGGCGGCGGCGGCATGCACTGCATCACGCAGCAGATTCCGGCCTGAACGGGGCTACGCTCGGCGGCGTGAGCAGTTCCCCCGACGACGACCGCCCCTGGGTCTTCGGCGACTTCGTCGTCGAGCCGGCCCAGGCGCGGCTGCTGCGTGGCGGCGTGGCCGTGGAGACCACGCCGCGCCCGCTGGCCTTGCTGGTGGTGCTGCTGCGGCGCGCCGGCGAGCTGGTCGACAAGGAGCGGCTGCTCGACGAGGTCTGGGGCACCGAGCACATCACCGAGGGGGTCATCAAGACCGCGGTGAGCGAGCTGCGCACCTGGCTCGGCGACGACGCCCGCGCACCGCGCTGGCTGGAGACGGTGCCGCGGCGCGGCTACCGCTTTGTCGGCGAGGTGCGGCGGCTCGCGCGTGAGGCGGCGTCGGTGCCGCCGCAGGGCGCCGCGCCGCCCACCGGCAACCTGCCGGCGTGGCTGGCGCCGCTGGTGGGCCGCGACGACGAGCTGGCCGCGCTGGCCGGGCTGCTGCAGCGCCAGCCGCTGGTCACCGTGGTCGGGCCGGGCGGGGTCGGCAAGACCGTGCTCGCGCTGGCGGCGGCGCAGGGGCTTGCCGAGCTCTCGGATGCGGCGGACCTGCAGGATGGCCGCTGGTGGGTGGAGCTCGCGCCGCTGCCGGCCGAGGCCACCGACACCGCGGCGCTGTGCGCCGCCATCGCGCAGACGCTGAACCTCGGGGACGCCGCGGCGCGCGAGCCGGCCGCGCTGGTGCGTGCGCTGCGGCCGCGGCGGGCCTTGCTGCTGCTGGACAACGCCGAGCACCTGATCGGCCCGGTTGCGGCGCTGGTGCAGGCCCTGGTGGCCGGCGCACCGGGCCTGCGCCTGCTCGTCACCAGCCAGCTGCCGCTGGCGCTGGGCGCCGAGCAGGTCTTCGGCCTGGCGCCGCTGGCGGTGCCGCCACCTGGGCTTGCCGCGGGTGCCGATGCCGACACGCTGCAGCAGGTGCCGGCGGTGCAGCTGTTCGTGCGGCGCGTGGCCGAGCGCCTGCCGGGCTTCGTGCTGTCAGAACGCCACGCGCCGGCGGTGCGCGCGGTGTGCCAGGCGCTCGACGGCCTGCCGCTGTCGCTGGAGCTGGCTGCGGCGCGCGTGCCGCTGCTCGGTGTGCACGGCCTGGCCGAACGGCTCGGCGCCGGCGACGACGCGGCGCAGCTGCAGTGGGTGAAGGCCGTGTCGCGTTCGGCCCCGGCGCGCCAGCACAGTCTGGAACGCACGGTGGCCTGGAGCTGCGTGCTGCTGAGCCCGCCGCAGCGCCGGCTGTTGATGCGGCTGGCGGTATTCCGCGGCGGGGTCACGCTGGGCGGCGCGCTGGCGGCGGCCCTGGCGGTGGATGCCACGGACGAGGCCGAGGCTGCGGAGTGGCTGCAGGCGCTGGTCGAACGTTCGCTGCTGCTGCCCGCCGCGGCGGCGGATGACGGCCCGCCGCGCTACCGCATGCTCGAAGGCGTGCGCGAGTACGCGCTGCGCGAGCTGGAGGCCACCGGTGCACGCGCCGAGGCGCAGGCCCTGCTGTTGCAGGCTTCGCTGGCGCATTGGCGCCGTGCCGATGCCGAGGCCTGGGGTACGCCGACGCTGGTGTGGATTGCCGAGCACCAGCCCGAACTCAACAACCTGCGCGCGGCGCTGCGCCAGGTGTTCTCGTCCGATTCGCCGAGTGCCGCAGACGCCGGCCATGCGCTGGAGCTGCTCGGTCACACCGGCAACGCCTGGCACCGGCTGGGCGCGCAGCCGGAAGGCCGGCGCTGGTTCGAACAAGCCTGGCCGCTGTGGCAGGTCCAGCCTGACCCGGTGTGCCGCGCGCGCTTCGCCGCGGCCTGGGGCATGCAGTCGGCGGTGTCGCACCTGCTGCAGGCCGGGCCGGTGCTGGCGCAGCTGCTGCCGGCGGCCGAGGCCCTGCTCGAAGCCGGTGATGCCCGCGGTGCCGCACTGGCCGCACACGCGGCCTTCCACCTGGGCGAGCGCCACGCACAGCCGGCGCTGCGCGATGCCGCGCTGGCCCTGCAGGCGCGCTGCAGCGATCCCGCCTGGGGCGAACTCGGCCTGCGCGCGCTGCGCCTGAACCGCGCCTACGCCCGCCGAGAACACGAGGGCCCGGCTGCCTACGAGGCCGCCATGCGCCACGAACTCGCCCTGGCGCGCCGGCTCGACGCGGTGGCCGAGGGCTGGGTGGCCTCGCAGGGCCTGATGCTGGCGCTGCTGGACCAGGGCCGGCACGGCGAGGCCGTGGCCCTCGTCGAACCCGTGCTGGCCGAGGTGCGGCGCCACGGCCTGCTGGCGCGTTACCCGGCGCTGGTGGGCGTGTGGCTCACCGCGCTGGGCACGCTCGGCGAGCCGCCGCGGCTGCGCGCGGCGCTGGGCGGCGAGGCCGGCCTGGCGGGTGCGCTCGAAGGCAGCGGCGCCGGGTTCATGCTGCAGCTGCCGGGTGCGCTGCTGGCCGAAGGCGAAGGCCGGCTGCACGACGCGGCGCGGCTGCTTGGCTGTTACGGCCGGGTGCATCCCTTGCAGCCGCCGGGTGCGGCCGGCAGCGGCCTGCAGGACTTCGCGCGGCGCACGCAGCAGGGCCTGCACCAGCGACTCGGCGCCGCACTCGGCCCGGCCGCACTGGCCACGGCACTGGCCGACGGGGCCGCGCTGAGCGACGACGAGGCCGGCGCCTTGCTGCTCGCCGGCGCGTGGGCGCTCGCTGACCGCTCGCTCACCGCCGGCTGACGACGGCCGCGCCCCCGCGGCCGAGACTGCCGGGCATCGGAGCTTGGGCTCCAGATGCGATGGAGCGATGACGATGCACAACCCGACGAACTTATCGACGATGCGGCGACTGGCCGCGATGACCCTGGCCCTCGGGGCCGCGCTGATGCTGCAGGCCTGCGGCGGCGGTGGTGGCGGCGACAGCCCGCCGACGGCCGCACCGCCACCGGCCGAGCCGCCGCTGGTGGCCAGCGGCTTCAAGCAGGCCTCGGTGGCCGCCGGCCTGCGCCACACGCTGTTCCTGCGCGCCGACGGCACGGTCTGGGCGCTGGGCGACAACGACGACGGCCGGCTCGGCGACAGCAGCACCACACCCCGCACGAGCCCGGTGCAGGTCCTGGGCCTGAGCGAGGTCGTGGCCGTGGCTGCGGGCGACCGCTACTCGCTGGCGCTCAAGTCCGACGGCAGCGTCTGGAGCTGGGGCCTCAACGCCGAAGCCCAGCTCGGCGACGGCAGCCTCACGAACCGGCTTTCGCCGGTGCCGGTGCAGGGCCTGCCGGCCAATGGCATCAAGGCCATCGCGGCGGGTTCGTACCATGCGCTGGCGCTGGACGACCAGGGCCGTGTCTGGGCCTGGGGCCGCAACACCAGCGGCCCGGTCGGCGACGGCACGAACACGCACCGCCTGAGCGCGGTGATGGTGCCGGGCATGAACGGCGTCGTGCGCATCGCCGCAGGCGGCTTCCACTCGGCGGCGGTCAAGGCCGACGGCAGCGTCTGGGCCTGGGGCCGCAATCACCACGGCCAGCTCGGCGACGGCAGCTTCTCGGCGCGCAACGTGCCGGCGGCGGTGAGCCTGCTGTCGGGTGCGGTCGACGTTGCGGCCGGCTGCTGCCACACGCTGGTGCTGCGCAACGACGGCCGCGTGCGCAGCTTCGGTGGCAACGACGGTGGCCAGCTCGGCAACGGCGGTGGCGACGACCAGCCGCTGCCGGTGGCCGTGCCGGGCATCACCACCGCGCGGGCCGTGGCTGCCGGTGGTGACGTGAGCTTCGTGCGGCTGGCCGACGGCACGCTGCGCGCCTGGGGCGACAACCGCGGCAACGGCCTGGGCGACGGGACCTCGACGATCCGGCAGCTGCCGGTGGTGGTGCCGGTGCTGGCGAACGTGGCGCAGATCGTGCCGGGCATCGCCCACACGCTGGCCGTCACGCCCGACGGCCAGGCCTGGGCCTGGGGTGGCAACAGCAACGGCCGCCTCAACGACGGCACCACCAGCAACGCGCCGCTGCCGCTGCGCAGCTACACGCCGGTGCGGCTGGCGCCTTGAGGCCCCGGGCCGCCAAGCCCTAGCGCAGCTTCACCCAGCGCAGCTCGAGCGCGTCGTTGGGCCACTGCTCCAGCGCCACGCGCTTGTTCATGGCCCAGCTGATGGTGCGGCGGTACAGCGGGATGTAGGGCAGGTCTTCCGCCACCAGCCGCAGCACGGTGGCGACCATGGCGCGGCGCCGCGTCAGGTCGGGCTCGGTGCGCATGCGGTCGATCAGCACATCGATCTTCGGGTTGCTGTAGCGGCCGGCGTTGAAGGTGCCGCCGCCGGCCGGGTCGTGGGTGCGGAACAGGCCGTTCAGCGAGTTCCAGGCGTCCGGCGTGGCCGTCCAGCCGTACTCGATGAAGCTCGCCGTGCCTTGCGTGAGCTTCGGGAAGAAGCTGCTGCTGGGGCTGGAGCGCAGCGTGGTGCGGATGCCCACCTGCGTCAGCATCGCCGCCATCGCCTGGCAGACGTTTTCGCGCCAGGCCACGTTGACACAGTCCAGCGCCACCGAGAAGCCGTTCGGATAACCCGCCTGGCCCAGCAGCTGGCGCGCCCGCGCCGGGTCGTAGGGCAGGCGCTTGTCCAGCTCGGCCGGTGCGCCGTCGACCAGCGGGCTCAGGAAGGCGCCGGTGGGCTGGCCCTGGCCGCGCAGCACCTTGTCGATGATCAGCGGCATGTTCAGCGCGTGGTACACGGCCTGGCGCACACGCAGGTCGCGGAAGGGGTTGCGGCCCTTCACGTCGCTGTCCTGCAGCTCGTTGCGTGCGAGGTCGAAGGTCAGGTACTGCTGGCCGATGTCGGCCGTCTGCGCGAGCGCGATGCGCACATCGGCCTTGAGCCGCGCGATGTCCTGGTACGGCGGGTCCAGCACCAGGTCGACCTCGCCGGAGGCCAGCGCGGCCAGGCGCGTGGCGTCGCTCTTCACGGTGATGAAGCTGGCGCCCTTCAGGTTGCCGCTGCGGCGGTCGGCCCAGCCCCACCAGCCGTCGTGGCGCAGCAGCTGCGTGCGCACGTCGGGTTCGTAGCGCTGGAGCCGCATCGGCCCGGTGCCGTTGGCATGGCGCACGGCATGCGTTTCCTGCTTGCCGTTGAAGTCCTGCGCGCGCTCCACGCCGTGGCGCTCGCTCCAGGCGCGGTTCATGATGGCGACGTAGTGCAGCTTCTCGGGCAACACGGCGTCGGGGGCTTCGAGCAGGATGTCGACGGTGAGCGCATCGACCTTCTTCGCACCGCTCACGCCCTTGATCTGGAAGGCCCGCTGCGAGGGCGCGGCCAGCGCACGCTCGATGGAGAACACCACGTCGTCGGCCGTCAGCTCGCTGCCGTCGTGGAAGCGCACGCCGGGGCGCAGCCGGAAGCGCCAGGTCGTCGGGTTCAGCGACTGCCAGGCCTGGGCCAGCGCCGGTTCGAGCTTGAAGCGTTCGTCACGCGAGACCAGCGACTCGTAGACCTGGAACACCACGCGCGTGTGGTACAGCAGCGCGATGGCATGCGGGTCCATGGTCTGCGGGTCGAAGGCCGTGGCCACGCGCAGCTGGCCCGCGGCAGGCTGGGCCTGGGCTGCGGGGGTAGCGGTCAGCACGGCCAGCAGCGCTGTCGCGAGAGCACCCGCCAGCCGTCGGAAGGAGAGAGAGAAAGAAGCGTTCACGGTGAGCGACATTGTGGTCAGCCCGGCCGCGGCGCGTACCGGCCCGGTCGTTCTGACAAACGAGATGAGTGACAGTCCCTAGGAACTTCCCCGCGGGGGCGTTTCCCCGGGGTGGGCCAGCCGATGCGCAGGCAGGGCCGGCTCAGCCGCGCCGCTGTTCGCAGGCGGCGAGGAACTCGCGCAGGATGGGGCCGTCGTCCAGCGTGTCCGGGTGTTCGGGGCCGTGGAACTCCGGGTGCCACTGCACGCCGGCCACATAGGCCTCGCCGTCGCGGCGGATGGCCTCGACGATGCCGTCGGACGGGCAGCGCGCCTCGACGCGGAAACCCGCGGCAAGGTCCTTGATGCCCTGGTGGTGGATGCTGTTGACCACCGCCCGCGCCTGCCCGGGGTAGTGCGCCGCGAGTGCCGAGCCGGGCACGAACTCCACCTCGTGGTACAGCCGCTCGTAGCGGTTCAGGCAGCGGTGTTCGTGCGAGTCGGGCCGCTGCGACGGGATGTCCTGCCACAGCGTGCCGCCGAAACACACGTTGAGCAGCTGCAGCCCGCGGCAGATGCCGAACACCGGCTTGCCGGCGGCGACGAAGGCGCGCACCAGCGCCATCTCGTAGGCGTCGCGCACCGGGTCGCCGGCCCAGTCGGCATGGCGCGGCGCCTCGCCGTACTGCGCGGGCGCGATGTCGTTGCCGCCTTGCAGCACCAGGCCGTCCAGCGCCTCGGCGTAGTGGTCGAGGTCGATGTCGATGCGGCGCAGCGTGCTCTTGCGGTCCACCGCCGGCACCATCACCGCGACCGCGCCACCCGACAGCACCCACTGCGCGGCGCTCTGCTCGAGGTAGTGCAGGGTCTTGGACCACACGCCCTGGCGCTGCACGCCGTCGGCGCCGGGAATGTAGATGCGGGCCGACAGGCCGATCAGCAGCGGGCGCTTCATGGCAGGTGGTTCATGGCAGGCGGTTCATTCCACGTCTTCTTCGCCGTCTTCGCCGAGGCCGTCGTCGCCCGGGTCTTCGGCACGTGCCTTCTTCACACGTTCGGCCAGTTGCGCGGCCAGCGGGCCGAGCTCGCCCACCAGCGCCTCGGCCGGCACGGGCGTGACCCATTGCGTGGCCGGCAGCGGCAGCGTGCTCATGTAGGGCGGGCGGCTCCAGCGGTCGACGCTGCGCCAGTGCGCAGTGACCGACACCGCCGCGAAGGCCAGGCCGGCGGCAGCGACGAAGCTGGTCACCGCCCGCGTGAAGTTCGGCAGCACGCGCAGCAGGTGCGCCCGCACCAGCCACAGCGCCACCAGCGCCTGCAGCGGTGTCGTCAGCCGCCACAGCATGGGCCAGCCGATGGCGGCGGCGGTGGGTGGCAGCAGCCAGTCGATCAGCTCGATGGCCAGCACCGCCGGCAGCGCCAGCCGCAGGTGCGCGCCGAACTCGAAGCGGTGCTGGAACAGCTTGGAGCCCAGCGCCCACAGGCCGCACCACAGCATCAGTGCCAGCGGCAGGCCGGCCAGCAGCGGCAGCCAGTCGTTGGGACCATGGCCAGGATCGAGCGATCGCCAGTGGCTGGCCGCCACCAGCAGCACCAGCAGCAAGGCCATGCCCAGCGGGGCGAGCAGGGCGCGGCGCGTCGTGGCGGGCAGCGGCTGCTCGGGCTCCAGGCGTTCGTCGGGGGTGCGCAGCTTCAGCGTCAGCCCGCCCAGCTGCCAGGTGGTGCCACCGGCTGGCACCGGCACACGTGCGCCGCGGCCGTGGCGCTTGCGGCCCTGCTGCACGCCGTTGGTGGTGTCGCCCACTTCAAGCGTCAGCTTGCCATCGGCGCCGGGTGCCAGCACGGCATGCAGCGGCGCGACGAAGGGGTCGTCCAGCACCACGTCGGCGGCCAGCGAGCGGCCCAGCGTCAGCGGCCAGTGCCGCACGTCGATGGCGCGCTGCACACGGCCGTCGCGGCCGATGACCTCGATCAGCGCCAGCCGTGTCGTCTGCGCGGCCTGCACCACGGGGTCTTCGTGTTCGCCAGCGGCTTGGTCGTTCAGCCCGCTCATTTCGAGGCCCCCGCGGCGGCGGCTTCCAGGCGGCCGAAGCCGGCCAGGTAGTGCGCCGACAGCCGCTCGGCGCCGGCCAGCGTGACGCCCATCGCGTCGAGCCGGCCCTGCACGCCCACCGTGCGGCCATCCAGCGTGGCCACCAGCACCATCAGGTCGTGCAGGCCATCGAGCTTCTTGTAGGCACGCAGGCAGACCACCGCGCGCAGCGCCAGCGGCGACTCGGCCTTGGACTTGGTTGCCGATGCCGTCTCTGCCGCCACCGTGCGCTCGCGGCACTGCCCGGCGGTGCGGCGGCTGTCGTCGGCACCGACGAACTCGTTGGCGAAGCTGCCCGAGTAGCGCTCTGCAAAACGCCAGGCGCCGATGCGCGCGCCGTCATAGGCCTCGTGGCGCACGGTGATGAAGCCGGTGAGCAGCGGGCCGGCGACGAAGACGCGGCTGTCCATCTCGCAGTCGCTGCGTTCGAACTGCAGCCCGCGCGAGGACGCCGGCGCGCCGCGGCCCCAGCAGCGCATCCAGGTTTCCTGCGGCACCGGGATGCGGTAGCGCGGGTGGCCGGCGCTGCGCCAGGGCTGCGCGACGAAGGCCGCCACCAGCCGCGCCTCGTGTTCGCGCAGCTGGCGCGCCACCTCGTCCCAGGCCGGCTTGGTGAGCGGCGCGGCGTTGCGGCCGCGTTCGATCAGCGCCCGCACCGGTTCGGCCGGCACCAGAAAGCTCACCTGCTCGCCGTCGCGCCGCGCCGCGACGTTGACGCCGATCAACCGCGCCTCGTCGTCCAGCGCCGGGCCGCCGCTCATGCCGGCCGAGAGGCTGCCGCCGAAAAACAGCGTGGGCAGGAAGCTGCGTTCCACCGGCCCGTTGTAGTTGCCCTCGGCCACCGCGAAGCCCACGTCCAGCGGGTTGCCCAGCGAGTAGATGCGCGCGCCGCGCGCCAGCGGCAGCGTGGCCGGGCGCAGCGCCACGGCACCACGCCCGGCCAGCGGCGCGGGGTCGACCGGTCGCAGCAGGGCCAGGTCGTGCAGCACGTCGAAGGCCAGCAGTTCGAGCGCGCCTTGCTGGCCCTCGACCGTGGCGTAGACCAGCCGGTGCTGCGAAGGCCGCAGGGCGTAGTCGCTGACCACGTGGTAGTTGGTGACGAGCAGGCCACCGTCGACCAGGAAGCCGGAGCCGACCGAGCTCTGGCTGTCCTGCGTGCGCAGCAGCGTGCGCACCTGCAGCAGCTGCGGGCGGATGCGTTCGTAGATGCGCTGGCCGGCGCCGGTGGGCTGGGAGGCCGTGGCGGGCGGCGCGGCGGCCGCGGCGGGTTGCGCAAGGCCCGGCGACGGGGCCGCCACCATGCCGAAGATCAGGAGGGCCAGTGTGGCCAGGGCGGCGCGTCGCGCAGATCCGAGAAGCATCGTGGCATCTTAGCCGTGGCGCCCCGCGCCCGACGGCGGCTCAGCCGGCGCGCAGCGCGTCCTCCAGGCCTTCCCGCACGGCGCGTGCCACCACCGCGCGGAAGGCCGGGTCGAGCAGCCGTGCTTCGTCGCCGGGGTGCGAGACGAAGGCCTGCTCAACCAGCACCGCCGGCATCGCCGTGGCCCAGCGCAGCGGCGCGTAGTTGAAGTTGCCGACGAGGCCGAAGTCCGCCAGCCCGGTGGCCGTCAGCAGCCGGCGCTGCACCGCCGCCGCCAGCGGCTGCCCGGTGGCGTAGCGGTAGTAGGTGCTGACGCCGGAGACGCGCAGATGGCCGCGCGCGGTGTCGGCGGCGTTGGCGTGCACGCTGAGATACAGCTGCGCGCCGGCGTCCTGCGCGCGCTGCGTGCGTTCGCGCAGGCTGGGGTTGCTGTCGCCCTCGCGCACGTCCAGCACGCGCGCGCCGGCGGCCTGCAGCTCGGCGATCAGCAGGTCGGTGGTCCAGCGGTTGAAGTCCTTTTCCGGCGTGCCGGTAGGCCCGACCGCGCCCAGGTTGGTCGGGCCGCCGTGGCCGGCCTCGACGGCGATCAGCAGGCCCTCCAGCGGGCGTTCCGGTGTGCTGACGACCGGCGGCCCGAACAGCTGCACACGCAGTGCGCCCGGCACACGGTCGGCGCGCCAGCCCCACAGGCGAGGGCCGGCCAGGCGGGCCGTCAGGCGCACGGTACCCGCGCCGGCCTGCTCGACAGCCAGCTCGCGCACCACGCTGAGGTCGGCGCGGTGCGTGACCCAGGTGGTGGCGTGGTGGGCGCCGTAGAGATCGAGCTTCAGCGTGTGGCGGCCGGCGGCGTCGGCCTCCACACGCACCTGCCAGGGCACCGGCTCGGTGAGCGGGATGCTGAGCGTGTCGACGCCGGGCCGTTCCGGCTCGCCGCGCACCGAGACGCTGGTGAAGGCCACCCGCGGCAGCCGCGTGCCCAGCGGCGCGGGTGCCACCGCGGCGCGGGGTGCCCAGGCCTCGACCGTGGGCGCCAGCCGCACCCGCACGAAGCCGTTGCGTTCGCCGGTGGCAGCCAGCAGGGTGCCGGGCGGCAACTCGCCGAGGTAGGGGCCGCCCAGCCGCACCTCGTGCAGGCCGTGGCGCAGCTCGACCCCGCCTTCGAGCACGGCGACCAGGCGTGTCGGGTCCTCCCGCCACTGGCCCACGGCGGCCGGCAGCTGCGCCACCAGCGTGCGTGCGCCGCGGCGCTGCGGCACCAGGCGCACACGCGGCGGCGCGGGTTCGACGTCGCCGGTGCTGGCAAAGCCGAGCAGGCCGCGGTAGCGGCCGGGCGCGTGTTCGGCCAGCGGCTGCCAGCGGGTTTCGCCCGGCAGCCGGGCCTGCAGCACGCGGCCGGGCGTGGCGCGCAGCGAGATCTCCAGTGGCTCGCCCGGCGCCAGGCGCAGCGGCTCGCTGGCAGCGGCGGAGGGTTGCAGGCTGGCGCCGTCGATCCAGTCGCGGTCGGCCGGCCAGTCGGGGCCGGGCGGCGGCTCGATGCGGTCCACGGGCAGCCACTGCAGGCTGCTGCCGCCGCCAGGCAGGCTGGCTTCGATGCGGATCGGGTTGCGGCCCGGCGCCAGCGGCACGCCGTCGCGCACGAACACGCCACTCGAGAAGACCACCGCCGGCTCGCCGCCCACGCGCACCTGGGCGGCGGGGTCGGTGCGGCCCAGCACATGCACCACGTCTCGGGTGCTGGTGACGGCGCCGGTGGCCGCGTCCGGGCGCGGCGACTGCAGCTCCAGCGGGGGCAGGGCCGGCGAGGCGACCGGCTGCGGGATCGCGGTGCCCGGGCTCGCGCTGCCTTCTGCCACCGCCTCAGGCCCGCATCAGCGTGCTCTTGCCGAACAGGCTTTCGATCAGGTCCACGGCCACCGCCGCGGTCTTGTTGCGCAGGTCCAGCGCCGGGTTCAGCTCCATCACGTCCAGGCTGGCGAGGCGGCCGGTGTCGGCGATCATCTCCATGCACAGCTGGGCTTCGCGGTAGGTAGGCCCGCCGGGCACCGTGGTGCCGACGCCGGGCGCGATCTCCGGGTCGAGGAAGTCGACATCGAAGCTCACGTGCAGGTGCGTGTTGGCGTCCAGCGTGGCCAGCGCCAGCTCCATGGTGTGGCGCATGCCCATCTCGTCGATGTAGCGCATGTCGAAGACCTCGAGCCCCACCTGGTGCACGAAGCGCTTCTCGCCGGCGTCGACGCTGCGGATGCCGATCTGGCGCACGACCTTCGGGCTGATGGCCGGCACGGTGCCGCCGATCTCGATCAGCTCCTTCGGCCCGTGGCCGCACAGGCAGGCCACCGGCATGCCGTGGATGTTGCCGCTGGGCGTGAGCTCGCTGGTGTTGAAGTCGGCGTGTGCGTCCAGCCACAGCACGCGCAGTTTCTTGCCGACGGCACGGCAGTGGCGCGCGACGGCGCTGATGCTGCCCAGGCCCAGGCAGTGGTCGCCGCCGAGCAGGATGGGCAGGCGGCCCAGCGCCAGCTCGGCGTACACGGCCTCGTGCACCGTGGTGTTCCAGGCGACGACCTCGGGCAGGTGGCGGTAGCCGTTCACCGGCGGCAACCAGGGGTTGGCGGGGCCGAGCAGGTTGCCGCGGTCGGCAACCTCCAGGCCATGGCCTTCGAGCGCGGCCTGCAGGCCGGCGACGCGCAGCGCCTCCGGCCCCATGCTGGCGCCGCGCGCGCCGGCACCGATGTCGGTGGGGGCGCCGATCAGCGAGACGGAACGTGTCATGTCGCGATGCTAGCCGCCGCGGCGCCCTCGTTCACGGCTTCTCAGACGTCTTCCGCGAAGGCACCGGTTTCGGTGGGCGGCAGGTCGAAGCCGTAGTGGGCGGCGAGCACCTCCCAGGCTTCCTCGGCGCTCTCGACGTAGCGGAACAGCGCAAGGTCGTGCGCGCCGATCATGCCGGTGTCGACCAGGTGCTGGAAGTCGATCAGCTTCTCCCAGAACGCGCGGCCGAACAGCAGGATGGGCCGGCGGCGGCTCTTGCCGTTCTGCACCAGCGTCAGCGTCTCGAACAGTTCGTCGAGCGTGCCGAAGCCGCCCGGGAAACACACCAGCCCGATGCTGCGCATCAGGAAGTGCATCTTGCGCAGCGCGAAGTAGTGGAACTGGAAACACAGCTCCGGCGTGATGTACGGGTTGGGCGCCTGCTCGTGCGGCAGCACGATGTTCAGGCCGATGCTCTTGCCGCCCACCTCGTAGGCGCCGCGGTTGCCCGCTTCCATGATGCCGGGGCCGCCGCCGGTGACGACGAACAGCGGCGTCTCGTGGGCGCGGCTGCGCTGCGTGGCCAGTGCAGCGAAGCGGCGCGCCTCGTCGTAGTAGCGGCTCATCTCGACGGCATGGCGCGCCCGCGCGAGCGCTTGTGCGTCGCCGGCGGCCTCGGCATCGGCCAGCAGCTGGGCAGCCACCTCGGGCGGCTTGATGCGCGCGCTGCCGAAGATCACCAGGGTGTTCTCCACGCCCTGTTCGTTCTGCACCAGCTCGGGCTTGAGCAGTTCGAGCTGCATGCGCACCGGTCGCATCGATTCGCGCAGCAGGAAGTCGGTGTCGGTGAAGGCCAGGCGGTAGGCGCTCTCCGGGCCGGCGTAGCGCTCGGCCTCCGGCACGGCGGCGGCGTCTTCGCCGGCGCTCGGAAAGTTGCGGGCGTGCAGCTCGGGGTGCACGGCAGGTCTCTTGGGCGTGTCCATGCGCCCGAGCATACGGCGCGGCTGGGCAGGGCCGGACCATGAAAAAGGCCCGCCTAGGCGGGCCTTCCGTGGTGGCGAGCGCCTGGGCGCGGCTTACTTGCCGGCCGGCGTGGCCTCGGCGCGCTGCTCGACGGCGGTCTTGCTGGCCACCACCGGCAGGCCCTTGAGCTGGTTCAGCGCCTGGCGCAGCGGCCAGTCTTCAACCGAACCGAACTCGGGCAGCGGCTTCGGCGGCTCCTTGCTCTTGGCCAGTTGCTCCTCGAGCTTGCTGCGGGCTTCTTCGCGTGCCTTCTCGCGGGCCTCGTCCTTCTTCTGCTCGTCGGCGCCCTGCAGGTGCTTTTCGAGATCGGCCTCGCGCATGCGCAGCGCGGCGTAGACGTTGCCTTCGGCGGTTTCGTCAAGCAGGACATCGGGCGTGATGCCCTTGGCCTGGATGCTCTTGCCGGCCGGCGTGTAGTAGCGCGCGGTGGTGATCTTCAGCGCGGTTTCGCCGGGCAGCTGGCGGATGGTCTGCACCGAGCCCTTGCCGAAGGTCTGCGCACCCATGATGGTGGCGCGCTGGTGATCCTGCAGCGCACCGGCGACGATCTCGCTGGCCGAGGCCGAACCTTCGTTGACCAGCACCACCAGCGGCACCTTCTTCAGCGCGGCCGGCAGCCGGCGCAGCGGGTCGGCACCACCGCGGCGTGCGTAGTCGGAAGGCGTGGCACGGAAGCTCTGGCGCGCCTCGGCGACCTGGCCGTTGGTCGTGACGACAACCACGTTCTCCGGCAGGAAGGCGGCCGACAGCGCGATGGCGCCGTCGAGCAGGCCACCCGGGTCGTTGCGCAGGTCGAGCACCAGGCCCTTGAGCTGCGGATCCTGCTTGTACAGCTCGTCGACCTTGCGCACGAAGTCTTCGACGGTGCGGTCCTGGAACTGGCTCACGCGCACCCAGCCGTAACCCGGCTCGGCGATCTTGGCCCGCACGCTCTGCATGCGGATTTCCTCGCGCACGATGGTGACGGGGAAGCTGCGGCTCTCGTCCTTGCGGAAGACGGTGAGGTTGACCTTGGTGGCCGGCTCGCCGCGCATGCGCTTGACGGCCTGGTCGACCGACAGGCCCTTGACCGGCGTGTCGTCGATGCGCGTGACCAGGTCGCCGCTCTTCAGGCCGGCGCGGAAGGCGGGCGAACCTTCGATGGGGGAGACGACCTTCACCAGGCCGTCTTCCATGGTCATCTCGATGCCGATGCCGACAAAACGGCCGCCGGTGTTCTCGCGGAACTCCTTGAAGGTCTTCTTGTCGAGGTACTGCGAGTGCGGGTCCAGGCCCGAGACCATGCCGGAGATGGCGTCGGAGATCAGCTTGCGCTCGTCGACCGGCTCCACGTACTCGGCCTTGACGCGGTCGAAGACGGCAGCGAGCTGCTGCATTTCCTCGAGGGGCAGCGGGCCGAAGCTGCTGCGGGCCACCGCCTGCAACTGCATGGTGGCCAGGGCGCCGGCCACGGCGCCAGCCGCCAGGATGCCTGCGATCTTGAGTTTGGAGCCCATTCGGTGCGCCCTCTCGAAAATGAGTGCCGGACAGCAGTCCGGGTACTGCCGTCAGTATAGGTCTGGGACCTGCCGAGGGTGCGCCGGGTTCCCCGGAGGAACGCCGGTCTTCGGGGACATTTCCGCGGCTTGGGGCCCGCGCCGGGGCGGCCAGGCTCAGTCCGCCGCGGGCGAGGTCTCCCGCGGGAAGGTCACCACGTGGTCGACCTCGGCCCGGATGCCGATCCACTCGCCGACCTGGTGGTCGTGGTGGCTGGGCACGTGCGCCATCAGCCGCTCGCCGCTGCCCAGGCGCAGCGTGAGCAGGAACTCGCTGCCGCGGAAGGCCTTGCGCTCGATCAGGGCGCGCACCGGGCTGGCGTCGTCGTGCACGATGTCGTCGGCGCGCAGCAGCACGTCGCACTCACCGGCCGGCGGAAAGGCCTCGGGCAGCGGGCAGCCGGCGATGTCCTCGAGTTCGCCCAGCGGCGTCTTCACACGCGGGCCGGCCGGGCCGGGCACGATGGCCGCCGGCGCGAACACGCCATGGCCGATGAAGCCGGCGACGAAGCGGCTGGCCGGGCGGTGGTAGAGCGTGTAGGCGTCGTCCCACTGCTCGAGCCGGCCGTGGTTCATCACGCCGATCACGTCGCCCACGGCAAAGGCTTCGAGCTGGTCGTGCGTGACCAGCAGCGCCGTGGTGCCGCTGTCCTTCAGGATCTGCCGCACCTCTTGCGCCAAGCGTTCGCGCAGGTCGACGTCGAGGCTGGAAAACGGCTCGTCCAGCAGCAGCAGCCGCGGCGCCGGGGCCAGCGCCCGCGCCAGCGCCACACGCTGCTGCTGGCCGCCCGACAGCTGGTGCGGCGCGCGCCTGGCGGCGTGCGCCAGGCCGACCAGGTCCAGCATGTGCTGCACCCGCGCCTCGCGCCCGGCCCGGGGCTGGCCGGCGATGCCGAAGGCCACGTTCTCGGCCACGCTGAGGTGCGGGAACAGCGCGTAGTCCTGGAACACCATGCCGATGCGGCGGCGCTCCGGCGTCAGGTGCAGGCCGGTGGCGGCGTCGGCCAGCAACTCGCCGTCGAGCACGACACGGCCGGCCGACGGGCGCTCCAGGCCCGCCACCGCGCGCAGCAGCGAGGTCTTGCCGCAGCCAGAAGGCCCGATCAGTGCGCCGATCTGGCCGGCCTGCAGGCCCAGCGAGGCCGCCTCGACCGCGGCGCGGCCGCTGCGGGCGTAGCGCACGGCCACCTGCTCGAGGGAGAGAAACATCGGCCGATCATAATTCGCCGCCCGCGAATGAGGATTGTTCTCATTCTCCTGCTGGACACCTGCCCACCGATGCCCGACCGATGCCCTTGCGCGCGCTGCTGACCCTGGCCTGCTGGCTGCTTGCCGTGCCGGTGCTGGGGGTGTTCGGCGCCTGGCTCACGCTGGACGAGGCGGCGCGTGCCGTGCTGGTGCACCAGTGGCAGACCGTGCTGCCGGGCTACGCCGGCGAGTCGCTGCTGCTGACGGTGGGCGTGGCCACCGGCGTGGTGGTGCTCGGCAGCGCCACCGCCGCCGCGGTGACGCTGTTCGAGTTTCCCGGGCGCCGCGTCTTCGAATGGGCGCTGCTGCTGCCGCTGGCCATGCCGGCCTATGTGCTGGCCTACGCCTGGACCGACGCGCTGCAGTTCAGCAGTCCGCTGCACAGTGCGCTGCGCAGCCTGCTCGGCGCCGAGCGTGCGTTGTGGCCCGACGTGCGCAGCCTGCCGTTTGCCATCGCGCTGTTCGTGCTGTGCCTCTACCCGTATGTCTACCTACTGGCGCGCGCCGCGCTGGGCGAACGCGCGGTGCGGCTGATGGAGGCGGCACGGCTGCTCGGTGCGCCGATGCGCCGGCGCGTGCTGGAGGTGGCCCTGCCGATGGCGCGGCCGGCCATCGCCGCCGGTACCGCGCTGGCGCTGATGGAGACGCTGGCGGACTTCGGTGTCGGCAGCTATTTCGGGCTCAACACCTTCTCGACCGGCATCTACAAGGCCTGGCTGGTGATGAACGACCGCATCGCGGCGGCGCAGCTTGCGGCGCTGCTGCTGGTGGTGGTCGCCGTGCTGCTGCTGGCCGAACGTGCGGCGCAGCGCCGCCTGCGCTTCGCCACCAGCCGCAGCGCGGCGCAGGGTGCCGAGGCGCGCCCGCACCGGCTGCGTGGCGGCAGCGCGGGCGCTGCGCTGCTGCTGTGCAGCCTGCCGGTGCTGCTGGGTTTTCTGCTGCCGGTGGCCTGGCTGGGCTGGACGGTGTGGCAGGAGTGGGCGCACGGCGAGTTCGGCCTGCCCTGGGAACGTTTCCGCGGCTGGGCCTGGACCACCTTCCACCTGGCCGCCACCGCGGCGCTGGCCGCCACCGCGCTGGCGCTGGCGCTGGCCTTCGTGCTGCGCCGGGGCGGCGGCTTCGGGCTGGCCGGCGGCGCCCGTGTGCTGTCGCTGGGTTATGCGGTGCCGGGCGCGGTGATCGCCGTCGGCATCCTGCTGCCGGTGGGCTGGCTGCAGCAGCGTTTTCCGGAGCTCGGCACCTCGGCGTTGGTCACCGGCACGCTGTTCGGGCTGATGTACGCCTACCTGGTGCGCTTCTCGGCGGTGGCCATGCAGTCGGTGGAGTCCGGCTATGCGCGCGTGCCGATGGCGGTGGACGAAACCGCGCGCATGCTGGGCAGCTCGGCCGGCCGCGTGTTCTGGCGGCTGCACCTGCCGCTGCTCGGGCGTTCTGCCGGGGCCGCGGCGCTGCTGGTCTTTGTCGACGTGATGAAGGAGCTGCCGGCCACGCTGGTGCTGCGCCCCTTCGGCAGCGACACGCTGGCGGTGGTGGCCTACAACTTTGCGCGCGACGAACGCCTGGCCGAGGCCGCCTTGCCTTCGCTGGCCATCGTGGCCGTGGGCCTGCTGCCGGTGCTCCTGCTGAGCCGGGCGATGCGGGCGCGCGAATGAGCCCGGGGCGTGCTCAGCGCGTGGCGCGCCGGCGCACCGCGTCGAGGTAGGCGTGGCCGTCGGGCGGCAGGCCGCTGCGCTGGCTGGCCCAGATCATCTCGCCCAGGCAGTCCATCACCTCGTGCTGCGCCTGGTGCATCGAGCCGCGGCGTGCGGCCAGCAGCTCGACGGCCTGGCGGATGCCGTGCGGCTGGTCGATGGCCATCTGCTCCTCGATGCTCAGGTGCATGGACAGGTGCAGGAAGGGGTTGGTGCGGCCGTCCTCGACGGTGTAGACGGCCTCCAGCGCCGCCGCCTCGTCGGCCAGGTCGGCGTGGTACTCCGGGTGCTCGTCGATCCAGCGCACGGCCAGCGCCTGCATCGGCTCCAGCGGCAGGCCCTCGCGCCGGCGCGCGTAGCTGCTGCAGAAGAATCGCCGCACATCGTGCTGGGAAGGCTGGAACATCCCAGAATTCTCGGCCTTTCCACGTGATGCCGCCGCCCGCGACGGCCAAGACCATGAACGAACCGCTCACCGTCAGCACCGCCACCCTGTTCACCGAGGCCCGCACGGCCAACGGCTACCGGCCCGAGCCGGTGCCGGACGCCACGCTGGAGCGCCTCTACGAGCTGCTGAAGTGGGGCCCGACCTCGGCCAACAGCAGCCCGGCACGGTTTGTCTTCGTGCGCACGCCCGAAGGCAAGGCGCGGCTGGGCGCCTGCGTCTCGGCCGGCAACCAGCAGAAGGTGAGCGAGGCGCCGGTGACGGTGATCGTCGGCATGGACCTGGCTTTCCACGAGCGCCTGCCCGAGCTGTTTCCGCACACCGACGCACGCAGTTGGTTCGCCGGCAAGCCGGAGCTGATCCAGTCCACCGCCTTCCGCAACAGCAGCCTGCAGGGCGCCTACCTGATCGTCGCGGCGCGTTCGCTGGGGCTGGACTGCGGGCCGATGAGCGGCTTCGACGCCGCCGCGCTGGACGCCGCTTTCTGGGCCGGCACCAGCGTCAAGACCAACTTCATCTGCTCGCTGGGCCATGGCGATCCGGCCAAGCTGTTCCCGCGCAACCCGCGGCTGGCCTTCGCCGACGCCTGCCGGCTGGCCTGAGCCCGGCCCTGGCTACCATAGGCCCACGACAACACGAATGCAGGAGGACCCGCCATGCCGGTGATCGTGGTCGCCAACCCCAAGGGTGGCGTGGGCAAGAGCACGCTGGCCACCCATGTTGCCGGCGCGCTGGCCGCGGCCGGGCATGCGGTGATGCTGGGTGACGTGGACCGCCAGCAGTCCTCGCGGCGCTGGCTGGCGCTGCGCCCGCCCGCGGCGCGGCCCATCCTCGGCTGGGACGTCGACGCCGGCGACATCGTGCGCCCGCCCAGGGGCGCCACGCACGTGGTGCTCGACACGCCCGCCGGGCTGCACGGCAAGCGGCTCGACGCGGTGATGAAGATCGCCGACCAGTTGCTGATCCCGCTGCAGCCCAGCCTGTTCGACATCCAGGCCACGCACGCCTTCGTGCAGGAGCTGCGTGCGCACCGCCGCGGCGCCGAGGTGAAGGTGGGCCTGGTCGGCATGCGTGTGCGCGAGCACACCCGGGCCGTCGAGCAGCTGCAGGCCTGGCTGGCGACGCTGCCGGTGCCGGTGGTGGGCTGGCTGCGCGACACACAGAACTACGTGCAGCTGGCCGCGCACGGCCTGACCGTGTTCGACGTGGCGCCCAGCCGCGTCGAGCGCGATCTCGAACAGTGGCGGCCGCTCCAGGCCTGGCTGGGCGTGGCCTGAAGCAGCGGGGCTCACACACCATGGCCACCACCTACGCCACGCTGGCCGAACTGGCCGCACTCGAAGGGCAGACGCTGGGCACCAGCGACTGGATCACCGTCGGGCAGGACCGCATCGACCGCTTCGCCGAAGCCACCGGCGACCACCAGTGGATCCACGTCGACCCGGTGCGGGCCGCGGCCGGCCCCTTCGGCGCGACCATCGCCCACGGCTTTCTCACGCTGAGCCTGCTGCCGCTGATGTTCGACAGCGGCTTTGCCATCGCCGACGTGCGCATGGGCATCAACTACGGCCTGAACCGCGTGCGTTTCGTGACGCCGGTGAAGGTGGGCAGCCGCGTGCGCGGCCACTTCAAGCTGCTGCGCTACGAAGCGCTCGAAGGCGGCGCGCAGCTCACGGTGGAGGCGAGCATCGAGCTCGAAGGCGCGCCCAAGCCGGCCTGCGTGGCCGAGACCGTGTCGCGCCGCTTCACCTGAGCGCACGTCCCCCCAAGGTGGGCCGGCCGACGCGGCGACCGGCCGCCACAATGGCCGGCTTGCCGCCGCAGAGGAAAGATGCCATGAAGGTCCTGCTGGTCGACGACCACCCGCTTGTGCTGTCGGCGCTGCAGACGGTCATCCAGACCATCGGCAACGACACCACCGTCGTCGGCGTCGACAGTGCCGCGGCGGCCCGCGCCGCGCTGCGCGACGACCCCGACTTCGATCTCGTGCTGCTCGACCTCTCGCTGGGCGATGCCGACGGCTTCGACGTGCTCGAGGAGTTCCGCGCCGCCTACCCGGCGGTGCCGGTGGTGGTGGTCTCGGCCTCGGAGCGCACCAGCGACGTCATCCGCGCCATCGACGGCGGCGCCATGGGCTTCGTGCCCAAGACCAGCAGCCATGCCGAGCTGCACCACGCGCTGGGCCTGGTGATGACCGGCTCGATGTACGTGCCGCCGCACATGCTGGGCCTGGCCTTCGGCCGCGGCAGCCTGGCGCCGGCGGGTGCCGCCGTGGACACCGTGCCCGGCGTGATGCGGCCCATCGCGCCCGACACGGCCTCGATGCCGCTGGGCGCCGCGGCGCGCCCCGAGCCGCACCAGAAGGTGCCGACGATCAAGGACATCGGCCTGACGCCGCGCCAGACCGAGGTGCTGTCGCTGCTGCTGCAAGGCCTGCCGAACAAGCTCATCGCGCGCCAGCTGAACCTGTCGGTCGAGACCGTGAAGGACCACGTGGCCGCGGTGCTGCGTGCGCTGGGCGTGAGCACGCGCACCCAGGCCGTGCTGGCCGTGAGCCAGATGACGCAGGGCGGCGGCGGCACCTTCCCCTGGCGCCTGCCCGGCAGCCGCTGAGCGGGCCGGGGGCAGGGCACGCATGACCGGCGCCGAGCTGCTGTCGCCGGCCGGCCGCCGCAGCATCGGCGAGGTCGACCACTTGCGCGCGCTGTACGTGCAGACGCCGGCCACGCTGACCGGCTACCTGCTCGCCGCCGCTGTTGTCGTCGGCCTGTTCTGGGATCTCGCGCCGCCGCTGCACCTCGGTGCCTGGCTCGGCGCGTTGCTCGCGCTGTGGTTGCTGCGCCTGGCGCACTACCTGCGCTGGTTCCGCCGCCGCCGGCAGGCCGACGAGGCCCTGCTGCTGCGCTGGCGCGGCAGCTGGCGCGCGCTGGTGCTGGCGCAGGGCAGCCTGTGGGGCGTCGCGGTCTGGCTGTTCTGGAGCCTGGGCACGCCGTACCAGCAGATCGGGCTCATCCTCGTCGTCTACAGCGTGTGCGTGAGTTCGGTGCAGCTGCTGGCCACGCAGGGCTGGGTCTTCCTCAGCTTCATCGGCCTGGTGTTCACGCCGCTGGTGCTGCGCATCGCCAGCGACGGCAGCCGGCCCGGCGGGCTGGCGCTGGCGGTCATCGTGACGCTGCTGTTCTGCGCCACGGTGCTGATGGCGCGCACCTACGGCAGCGCACTCGGTCAGGCGATCCGGCTGAAGGCGCGCACCGACGAGCTGGCCGCGCAGCTGCGTGTCGAAAAGGCCGAGGCCGACGAAGCGCGCCGCGCCGCCGAAGCCGCCAACCGCGCGAAGACGCAGTTCTTCGCCGCCGCCAGCCACGACCTGCGCCAACCGCTGCACGCCATGGGCCTGTTCGCTGAGGCGCTGCGCACCAAGACGCGCGACGCCGAGGCCGCTTCGCTGGTCAACAGCATCAACGAGAGTGTCGACGCGCTGGAAGGCCTGTTCGGCGAACTGCTCGACATCACGCGCATCGACACCGGCGGTGTCGAGGTCAACCCGGCGCCGGTGCGCATCAAGGAGCTGTTTGCGCGGCTGCGGCTGCACTTCGAGCCGACGGCCTTCGAAAAAGGCCTGATGCTCAGCTTCCACGGCGAACAGCACGTGGCACACACCGACCCGGTGCTGCTCGAGCGGGTGCTGCGCAACCTGGTCAGCAACGCCATCCGCTACACCGACGACGGGGGGGTGCTGGTGAGCTGCCGGCTGCGGCGCGGCGATGCGGCAGGTGGCGCGCCACGGCTGCTGGTGCAGGTGTGGGACAGCGGCATCGGCATCGCCGAGGCCAACCTGCCGCGGGTGTTCGACGAGTTCTTCCAGGTGCACGGCAACCGGCCGCTGCAGGCCCACCACCGCAAGGGCCTGGGCCTGGGGCTGGCCATCGTCAAGCGGCTGGCGGTGCTGATGGGGGCCGAGATCTCGGTGCGCTCACGCGTGGGCCGCGGCACGGTGTTTTCGTTCGAGGTTCCGCTGGGCAAGCTGCCCCGCAGCTTCGAGGCCGCCGCACCGGCCGGCGCGAAGGCGCCACTGGGGCTGACGCTGCAGGGCCGGCGCTTCGTGGTGGTCGAAGACGAAACCGCGGTGCGCGAAGGCCTCATCGTGCTGCTGCAGGCCTGGGGCGCCACGGTCGAGGCCTTCGACTCGCTCGAAGCCGTGCGGCACTGGCTGGCCTCAGGGGCCGCCGGTGAGCCGCCGAACCTGCTGCTGGTGGACTACCGGCTGCAGCAGGGCGACACCGGCATCGACGCGCTGCAGGCCCTGCGTGCGCACTGGCCGCAGCAGCGGCTGCCGGCCATCGTCATCACCGGCAGCTCGCTCGGTGGCCACGAGGACGAGGCCGTCACGCAGGACTACCACCTGCTGATCAAGCCGGTGCTGCCGGCCAAGCTGCGCGCGATGATCGCGTTCAAGCTCAACGTGCGCTGAGCCGCCTAAGGAGTCGGCTCTGAACAACTCGTTTGCGCCGATGCGTAGGCCGACCGCTGCGATGAC
>VFQP010000785.1_pt1 | contig 52239 bp, 88 predicted proteins | sample 3512351 | NCBI WGS metagenome assembly VFQP01 (sample SAMN10412372, study PRJNA504923) | tailings metagenome | isolation source: Relicate 1 Philex TSF1 revegetated site | place: Philippines: Tuba, Benguet | collected 2017-08-29 | reverse complement strand
CACACACACACACACACACACACACACACACACACACACACACACACACACACACGCACACACATACAAATACCATTTGCCATCCCCCCCCCACACACACACTCATCACATTCATCCACAAGCCACACATACCGAAACTCCTTTCCCTTGAGCTTATACAATGACGTGTTGAACAATGTACCGCTCAAGTACTGCCCCACATGGCTCGCCAACTGCGGGTAACACCCCCCCTCAAGTAAACCCTTGCGTAGGATTTGATGTGGGGGTGGAATGTACTGCATGGCAATGGTGCTGGCCTCAAGGTCAAAGTCAAATATTTCCGGAAGGTGCTCTGGGCAGTGGCGGGAAGCTTCCATCATGGTTTCTGCTTCAAAACGTATGCGATCCTGTGTGTTTGCATTGAGTGGTTGGTGGTAGGAGTGTGGGTGGGTGTGGTGTGAATGGATGGGTGGTGGGTGGGTGGGTGGGTGGTATCGTGGTGTGCATTGGTGTTGGTAGACTCTGTGATATAGGATTGAACAACCCCCTTTCCACCCTACCTGTGAAAGTGGCCATGACTCACCCACACACCGCACAAACCCCAGTCCCTGCTTCACACACAGCCCCCCCAGGGGCCCCTCCAAGATGTACACAAAGTTGATGTTGCCGTCACCCACTTCACGAACACTCCAGGTGGGTTTTGTGTCCAGGGGGCCCAGCTTCGATGCGAGGTGGGGGCGAGCAGCAACATAGTCTTTGATGGTGTCCACGGTGAGTGCCTGCGTGATATGGATTTGTGTGTGAAGAAACAACACGCATTTGTTTAAGCAACATGGCGATGTATGTTTGAGCATGTATGTGAGGGGGTGAGCATGTGTGAAGCAACAACAAGGATTTGTGTGAACAACAACGCGGATTTGTGTGAGCAACAGGGGAACAAATGCAATGGTTGTATGAGCATGTATGTGAGGGGGTAAGCATGCATGGATGACATGTTGACCATATTTGCATGACATATTGACTATGTTTGCATGGCAGTACAATGGTGGCACATCAGTCAGTCATACAGACAATACATACAATGGTGCCATGCTCCTGCTTAGAATCCTTTGCATAGTCAACACTGCCATTCACCGCATCCCGAGCAAGAGACACCTGTTGACCATGTGTTGACCATTTGTATTATTCGTGTATGCTGTTTGCATGCAAGTCAACAGTAGCGCAAGTCAAATCGCCATGACCATCCGTACATGCATTCTATATACACTATACATACATTCTACAAACAATACACATACACACCACATACACACCACATACACACCACATACACACCACATACATTCCACATCCACATACATTCCACATACAATACACAGACAATACACAGACATTCTACATACAATACACATACACTACACGCACGACGTACATTGTGTGTTTTTAGAAACTTGGCAATGTCAAACACCCCATCTGTTCCCTTTTCAATGACACCTTTTTCCGTGATGATGCCAGCAATTAACGAAGCAGGGGTCACATCAAATGAGGGGTTCCACACCTGAGTGTTTTTTTGGAAATGCAAGGGGGGATGGTTTTGGAAATGCAGGGGGGGATGGTGTTTAATCCGAGCATGGGAATGACATTTGCTGCATTGACTCACCCCCTTGAACACTACACAAAACACCCCCCCCACACAAAACACCCCCCCCACACACAACCTCTCTCTATCACACACACACACCCTCACATCCTCACACCTGCACATCATCAGCCACTACTTGTTGCCCCCGAAAGTGTGTCAATTCATCAGCAGGGCGTTGTTCAATGACAATAGAGGCTCCAGTGGGGCATGCAGGGTCCAGTGTGGTGGTGGGGGCTGCTATGAAAAATGCAACCCTGTGAGGAATGATCAGTAATGATGAGAGATGACGAGTAATGGTGGTGAGTGATGATGATGATGATGATGAGGAGGAGGAGGAGGTGTGTACTATGTATTTATGTATACAGTATAAATAATATAAACAGTATGACAATGTGATGGGTGTGGAATGACAATGTGATGGGTGTGGAATGACAATGTGATGGGTGTGTGGAATGACAGTGTGATGCATGTGGAATAACCGTGTGACATGCATCTCCCCTTCCCCCCATCAACCCCCCCCAACCCCCCCCTCCACAAACACACACCCATGTGCAGCAGCAGCAGTTGCCAATGCATACGTCCCAATTTTATTTGCAGTGTCCCCATTGGCAGCAACACGGTCAGCACCCACCACCACCGCATGTACACGACCTGCATGCATCAGTGACGCAGCTGCTGAGTCAGCGATAAGGGTTGCTGGTAGGTTGTCATGAGAGAGTTCATATGCAGTCAACCGTGCACCTGTGTTTCACCATTAGGTTGACCGTTGACCATAATGTTCACCATAATGTTGACTGTCATGCATGTCAAGTACACAATCACACATGTACCCACACAATAAACAACCCACATGCACGCACCCACATCAACACCCCCCCCACGCACCCCCACCAACCCACCCACCTTGGTTGTATGGTCGTGTTTCTGTTGCATACACATGCTGTAGCTTACCCTGTGAAGCCAAGGATCGGATCACACCCAAAGCAGTACCATGACCGGCTGTTGCTAAGCTGCCTGTGTTGCAGTGAGTGAGCACAGCAATGCCTGATGATGGTATGCTGCCACGCTGTGATGCTGCTGCAAGGAGTGCTGCTGCACCATGTGTACCAATAGCCTGCGTGGTGGGTGTATGTCGTGGTGGGTGTATGTCGTGGTATGAGTGTCATGTGTCGTGTTGCATGGAGAGTGGGTGGCATAGCATGTTGTACATGCATGCTGATTCCGTATCTCGCATCATACAAACACTCCATTATCATACACACATTCCATTATCATATACACACTCCATTGGTACCTTGTTGGTTGCAACGTCCTCGGCAAAGTAGTCTTCTGCAAAGGCGATGACATCCTCAATGAGCGAGTTAGGGTCGGTGTTGGATGGGGCCTGCTGTGCCAGCTGCTTGATACGGTTGCATGCATCCATGAGATTGACAGCAGTTGGACGACTGCATGTGGTGTGGTGCGGTTGATGTGCAGACATAGGACACGCCACTGCGCAGTGGCACCATGCCACTTGCAACAACAACAACCTACCTTTCAGCCAAAAACGTCATCTTGGTTTCAATCCATTCCACGAGCTGCTGCAAGCTGTGGATCTGACCATTATGTTGCATGGTGTACAGCTCCACAGCAGTGGCAAGGGCTGCAGTCACGCCGATGGCAGGTGCACCGCGCACAACCATGTCACGGATCGCATGAAATGCATCATCAGTCGTTTTGATGGCAATAAATTCCGACTGCAGAGGCAGCAAGCGCTGATCCAGCAGCTTGAGCTGCCCCTTTTGGTATACGATGGCTTGCAAACTCTGGGATTGAGTCATGTTCTGTACCAGGGTTTGTGTGGGGATTAGGTGGTAATCAACGAGGTTTTTGGTGTAGAATTTGGCATGAAATAATGGATGCGTTGTTAAATTGATGCCCCACATCAACCAACCCCCCTGCAGCGTTGACCAAAAACTACACACAGAAACACACTTGCCACAATTCCATCGCCATTCCATCGCACACAACACCTGCATTAAGAAAACACACACAATGATGTTGCTCAATCACTGCTCCACGTACCACCCCAAACCTGCATGCCATGCACTCCGCCTTCCTGTTGCTTTGCTCGCTCCTTCTGCACGATCTCCATGTGCAAACAATCTCATCCCCTTGCCACGTCGACACCCAGCATTTCAGCAACGGCAACCACACACAATACCAGCAGCACTCCCAGGAGTGGACATGATCCCCGCCACCACTGTGATGGCAGACCTTGCAGACCTCAACCCCTCCACAGCAGGCACACTGGCCTTTATCCTGCGCCCCCTGTTTACAATTGCGACACTGCTCTTTATCGTTCGCATTGTACTCACATGGTTTCCAGAACAGGTGTTGTCCTGATGTGTGTGTTTTTACCCCCCCACACACACAGAACATTCTTATCAACACCCAAAAACCTCACCACTAACCAGGATGGCAAGGAATTCCCATGGTCGCTGAGCTACACACCAACAGAGCCACTCCTGGCAGCCACGCGCAAGGTGGTGCCACCGTTGGCCGGGGTGGATGTGTCCCCCATTGTGTGGGTTGCCCTCTTGTCGTTTTTCAATGAGATATTGTTGGGGCCTCAGGGTATACTCAACCTCATTCAGCGTCAAGCACAACTTTGAGACTGAGAGGTTTCTCTCATCATCATGCAAAGTGACGAAGCACAACGTTGAGAGAATGGTGGTGTGTGCGGTGTGCGGTGCGTGCGGTGTGGTGAGCAGGAGTGTGGGCGGTTAGTGAGTGACTTTACGTTTCGCTGAAGAGGTGTGTGTGTGTGTGATGTGTGTGTGATGTGTGCATGTTTCCGAGTGCTTTTCCGATTGTAAGCAGTGCTGGCTGTTGTTGTTTTTTCATGTATGTATGTGCAAATCTTGATATCAGAGAGGTATTTCAGTAACAAAGCAATTGCCACATCACACACTATGGTTGTCTCTCGATAACACGATAAAAAACAAATGGCATTGGAAAGGGTGCTCCACTGCAACAAAACAAATATCATCCCCTTGCGTTTCATCCATGCCCACTGTTTTCTCCCTCCTTGTATACCAATATAAAGCACCCTCACGATGCATACACCACATTGGGCTCGAAAGGGTTTTCCGCTCGAACCACTTCTTCTCAACACAACCCACTGACACCATGTGCAAACCACTGACACGATGTGCCCTCTTCACGCCACCCCTTCCAAATATTCTCCCAATCTCCCCTTTCATTTCCCAGGTCCCTTCCATGTCCTTGAGCCCTTTCATTTCCCAGGTCTCATTTCAGACATAGAAATCCCCTCTCAGACATAGAAATCAGTTTGCCTACTGGTGGCCCCCACTTCCTTGAGCTTTTTCAAAATAGAGGTGAAGTAATCCTTCAGGTAACTGTCAAGGGTGGTGATCTCAGAGGGATTGACCTCAAGCAGCCGGTATGTTTCATCCATGTCTGCTGTAAACACTTCACTGGTAGCTAGCACATCAGCAAATGCCTGAAGGGGGGGTTGGGGTTTTGGGGGGTAGGATTTGTGTGCACCACAGCACACACCATACATTTGTTATTCACAACACTCCATTTGTCAACACAACCCCCAATACTCATCACCATAACCCCCAATACCCACCCCTCCCCCCTCAATAGCCCACATACCAATCGATCAGATGCATCACGTGCCCACTGAAAGCTCTTGAGAACATTCCGGGTCAACTTCAACAGCCACACAGGCACCTCCTGTACCTTGGCATCTGCATCTGCATACTTTTCACACAGCGCAATCACCTCCTGTACTGTGTAGGCCTTGGGACCTGCCAGGGTGAGGGTGCGGCCAATGGTCTCTGGGTGCCTGTGTGTTTGGGGGTGGAGGGTGTTTGTGGGAATGAGGTGTGGGAATGAGGTGCAGGTGAGTGGGGGAATGAGCATTGTGTGAGAGGGGGAGTGTGTACTTCACTCATGACATCACCACCATTTTCATACACCACCACAGCCTTCATACACCACCACAGCCTTCATACACCACCACACTGCATTTTCTTCCTTTCACCACTACACGTACACCCTCTACACACACTACACACACCTCAGAGCAGCCAATGTGAGGCGAGCAGCATCTTGTGTGTCCAGGTATGCAGTCTTGGTGGTGTCATTGGTGCCCCACACTGATCGCTCCTCAAGAATAGGGACTGCATAATTACCAATAATAGCCTGTGTAATGGGGTGAGTGTAGGCGTGTGAATGTGGGTGGTTGTATGTGCACATGTGTGTATATGTGTGTATGTGTATGCGCATTGTATGTGCATGTATAGTATATGTGCATTGTATCTGTGCACGTATATTTGTTCATGTGTATGTACATAGGTGGCCACATGTATATACAACACACAGGCCCCCAATTAACATACCTGCATGAAACCACACAAGCGAAACACTGTGTAGTTGAGCCCAGATGTCTCCAAATATTTTTCTGTTGCATTCTTGATGCTCATGAGGGGCACCTCTGGAAATTTGTCACAGTCGTGAATAGAGAAGAAAATGTAACGCTGAATACCCATTGCCTGTGGGTGTTGGGGGGGTTGGTCTGTGTTTGGTGTGTGTGCGTGCAGTGTATGTGGTGTGTGTGTATTGTGTGTAAATAGGAGATGTGTGGTGACCATGTACTTTGATGCATTATGATGTACATGTACACGTACATAATAAATGTACATAATACTTGTACATACTACATGTACAACCATAATGTCTACTTCTGATTCGTATGATACAAGCTGAACAACCCACCAACCATCACACACCACCAACCATCACACACACACCGGACACCCCATACCTGTGCTGATTGGATCAACGCCACCTTACCCTCCCAGTCAACCTTGTATATGCTCTCCTCTGGTCGAGCAGTGGCACAGTCAATGATAGTGTGAATACCCACCAGAGCAGCAGGCAGGGAGGTGGGGTCCTCCAGGTCAGCCTGTGTGTTTTGTGTGGGGTGGATGTGTTTATTTCTTCAAGTGTGTTGAGGTGTATGTTTTGGGTGGATGCAGTGTGCTTGTGATGTACATACAGCACACTCACCAAAAACACACATGCATACAAAACACACCTGCACAGTGGTGGCTCCCCAATCACGAATAAAGTCTGCTGGGTTTTGACGTGGTCGTACAATCACACGCACTTCATACCCCTCATCTAGTGCACGTCGCACCACCTGGCGACCCAGTGTGCCAGTACCACCAATCACCAAGATGGTGTTTTTGGGCACAGGGTTGCCGGTGGTAACAGGGGCGTCTTCAGCAGCAGCGGCTGCGATGATGCGACGTGCATCCACATGCCCTGTTGTGTTTGTGCACGAGGAGGTGGGGGTGACTGCAACACAGGTGGGGTATTTATTGGCAATGATACTGCAATTGTATTCCAGTGCATAGAGCAGGACATGCATGAAGGAATTGAGGCTGGTCAGCAACACAGCTTGCATGCAGACATGTGAGATCAAGGTCATACCATTCTGAAACGCTGCAGATTGTCGCAGGATGGGACGTTGTGCAATGCATGTTGCTTTAGAGGGCAGCAAGGGCGTGTTGATGACGCGCTGCTGCCTGTGGACTCGGGGAGCTGCATGGCATGACCGAGCAGTGCTGCTGCTGTGCGCCGTGAGCATTGTGGTTTTCATGATGGCAATGTGCAGTGGTGGGCTGCAACGGGCTGGTGTTGGTTTTTGGCGTTGTTATAAGGTATGTTGTGTCTGCATGCAAGTTTATATTTTACATGAAAACTTGTAAACGATACCAAGCTGGAACACAATAAATCCCCCGTTACTGATCGACACAAAACACGCTCGATATAACGAATCATACACAAGACGGCAGCACGCAATCTTGGCGGGCATCATCAGCTTTTGTGACCGTTGTTGTTATTGTGCCAACAAATCTCCACTCAACATTGATGATACCATATGATGATTCGATCAAGCAACAGAATGAGCTTGTCGGCCTTGATCACGAACCGATCATCATCATCACAACCACAACAGCCACGATGCCTCATGCTTGCTCCACGCATCAGGCAGCACATTCGGTGTAGCACGTTGTGGCAGCACAAAACATGGTATCATGACAAGTGTGTTGTTCAGTCGACATTGGCCGCCCACTCGCTCCACTGTTGTTTCGCTTTGTACAGGTTGCCAATAGCCTTGCGTTGTAGCCTCACACACCATGGTATGCTGTTGGTACATGCTGTGTTGCATGTTGTGTGTGCGTGGCGTGTTATTGGCCAACACACACACACACACAGGCACACCCACCACTGTGGAGCAGCAGTTGCAGGACAATGCACATGGAAATGATAATAACAGTGAGGAGGTGAATATCTTATGCACATTGTCCATCGTATGATTCACACTGTCCATTTAACGCACTGTCCATCATATGATGATCTGATCACATCCACATCACATCCATCCCCATGCTCCACATACAGGATGAGCCATTACTGCAGGATGCATCAGAGGAATACTTGGAAGAGTATGCAGACGATGTATTTGGGGAGGATGTGAGCGCTACTGATGAAGAAGAGGATGTGGACCGATTTCGACCAGCAGAGGTTGACAGCATCCAACAATCAGCATGGTCAATTGTGTTGTCGCTCCTGCGGCCGCTTTTGCTGGTTGCTGTAGGTGCTCTGTATGTATCATGGCCCACAATAAAGGTTGGTGGAGCGAATGTGATGTGATGTGTGATTATCATGGGCATCATGATGGGCATCAACGTTGACACACTATAAGAACCACACATGTTTTGTACAAACCACACAGGCACGTTGTAATGCAGTACTTGCGCCAATCATGGCCAGCATGGTAGCCACATGGCAGCAGGTGCACGACATCCTAGAGCAACAGGATGATGCTGACGCACTGATGGGGGCATCCATCCACATTAACGACCAAAGCACAGCAATCACAGTACATGATGATATTGGGACAGTCAATGATGTGGGTGTGACGCATGCGCCACTTTCCACGACAGCTGTTCACCAGCAACAGGATGACCATCTCATCACCCATCACATCCCAACAGACACAGCAGCACCCCCACATCCTCTGTACAACAGCACATCACATCACACAGATGCATCCACAGTGCCATCCTTTACATTCATACAGCGACAAAAGAGGGCCGCCTCAAAACATCGGCGACGATGGGGTGCTGTTGTTGATCACATGGAAAACCAATCCATGGGGATGGCAACACAGCATGAGGTGGATAGTGCTGTAACAGTGGTGGATGTGCCGGTACAGGGTGCAATGATGACGCAGCAGGGAAGAGCGCCTGTACAGCCCATACTTGTACAGGTGAAGAGGATGTGTGGTTGCTGTTTTGTGTATGCATTTTTGTTGTTTGGTGTATGTATGTACACACCACAGCAAAAACCAACATTGCTCTTTGCATGCCCTCAACAGCATCCTCATACATGCCACACATGTAAGACTTTCCTCTATTTCCATCATGGGTTTTCCCCTCTAGTTTCATCATGGGGTTTTCCTCTACACACAGGAGCCCACACCACAGAGTGTGTCAGTGACAGTGACAGTGGGTAAGGCACACCTGGCTCGTAGCACTGCCTCCACTGTATTGTGTGTTGCTGTGGGGTTGGTGGTGTTTAAGGGTGTGTCGTCACTCAAGGTGTGATGTGTGTGTGTATGCTGGATGTGTGTTGTATGTGTGTTTTCCTGCTGTCAATGTGTGTATGTGTTGTCTGCACTCCACAACCACCACCACCTAATACCTCGTCATGGTCAACAGGCTATGGTTGACCGCCGCATGGCTGAAATTGACGCAGAGGTGGAGCAAAGCAGGGCCCGTTTTAGGGCCCGGGTGATGGCGGTGCTGTGTGAGGATTTGGATGATGATGATGACATGAAATTGGAGGCACAGAGGGCATATGCAGCGTATGTGGACGCTGAACAAGCTGCTGCTGCTGCTGCTGCTGCTGCTGCTGCTGCTGCTGAAGAGGGACACGGGGGGTATGTTGGGTGTTGGGTGTTGGGTGTGTGTGATGGGTGTGTGTTGGGTGAGCATGTGTCGGGTGTGCACGTGACTTGAGTGTATATAGGAGGTAGTGCGGGTGTGCGTGACCATGTATACTTGGTCAAACACCACGGTCAGCCCCGAATTATGTCCAACCCAACAGGAACAATGACACAGCCGGTCAAGAGGATGCTCCTAGCAGCAGCACACCCACATGCGAGGATGGTTCAGACAACAACACCGACACAGATACCACACAACTACCACCTCAGCAACTCCCACAGCAGCGAGAAAAAGAAGAAGAAAACGAGGAGGAGGATGCGAGGAGGTCTGCATTGGTCAGGGGGTGGTTGGCATTCGCCCCCAAGGTGGATGGCAGCACAGTTCCAGAGACATCCACCACAGAACGAGAGTTCAACTGGCGATGATAGTTCACCTGGCAATGAGGATGATGTATGGGGTTGGTTGCGGTGCGGGTTGGGGAGGGGGGATTCGTGTGGGGTGGGAATGTGTATGGGTGGTGTATCGTTGATACGCATGTGGCTGTTGACCTGAATATACACAGTTGCACTCCCAAAATGCACTTCTTTTTTGTTTGTTTACTCCCCCCAAGTTTTCCTGTGTGAGTGTGGTGTACTGTGTACCTCGTTGAATGTATATCCACATGTGTGTTTCATGTACCCAAGTATGTGTATGTGTTTGACTAGGCAAAAAGCACCACCCCAAATCAATCAACACGTTGGTTGTCAACATGAAAGAGAAACAACATGAAACAGAACAACATGAAAGGGAACAACGTGAAAGAGAAACAACATGACGAGGAACGATGGGGAGGGTCCCTTGTGGGGGGGGCATTGGGAGGTGGACCTTGTTTTGTGTGGCTGCTGCTGCTCGAGTGTGTTTTTGTGTCGTGTGCATGTGTGTCTTGCAGCAGCAACGGTGATCATCATGGTAAAGCCCTTTGCTTTTTGTCATGTCGTCATGTTTTTCATTGTCAATGTAAACTAGCCATCATATGCATCCAAGTGTTATATGGACATATGCATCCATGTGTACATGGATAAACACAGGTTACAGTAGTGGCAGCACAGTACAACATGAAAAAAAAAAAAAAACACATCAGCAGCAATTGTGATGGTCGACAGCAGGCAAAACACACTCATGTACAGTACACAAAACAACAGTACAATAAACAACTCGTCAATGAAAGTTTGTGTTGGCAACAACAGAGTGACAACACAACAGAGCAAAAACATACTACAAACATTCTCACACACTCGATGCCATCACCCACACGTCACACACTCAACACCATCACCCACAACATACACACATTACAATACAAACCATTCCTTCCACTGTGTTTCTGTGAGGTCAAGCATAACACTCACAGCTTTACCCACACGTGGGCGCTCTTTGCGTGCCATGATGTCATCTTTGACCACATCCACCTTGTCCCATGCACGTAAGGCAGCAGCAACCAAGTCCAAGCGCTCCATATACTCTTCATCCGTGTACTATGGTGTACGGGTGGGTATGTTGAGGGTGGGTATGTTGAGGGTGGGTATGTTGAGGGGGTACAAGGTTGTTTTGGAGGGTACCTCTCCACACACGCACTGCAAACCACGAAACAGCCAAGCCAAAACAGCCATACCGTCCAGCTTTGCTGTTCTGCATACTTCCACATGATGTTGAGTGCGATAAACGTCTGTCCCAGGTATGTGCGCTGCACAAGAGAAACATCATATGATCGTCCATATCTTGCCCGCAGCAACTCCAGCAGCGCTTGCCCATCAAATTCAGTCTCAGCCACTGTTTCTGATGACCGCTGTTGCACCTCACGGTTGAAGGCGTCCAACAATGAGTCTGGACCATCTTGTGGACGGTCATCATCATCAGGTGTGCCTACTGCATGGCACCGCTGTGTGTGATGCCTTGGCTTGGGGGCGTTTCCACTGCGAATGCGTGCTACTGCTGGTGCCGTCCATTGCTGTGATAGCGAGCAACAGGGCAGGTGCGTGTGTGTGTATAGTAGTAGAACCATTTGAGGTATGTGTTGACAACGGAGTTGATGTTCGTTGTTTGTGTGCAGCTGCTCGCAGTAAAGTTGCTCGTAGTGTGTTGGCAAAATGCAGGGGGGTGGCAGTGAAAACTTGATGATGGAAAAATAAGCAACAGGCACAGGAGGTCCTGTGTTGCACACATGCAACCCACATGATCGGCACAACCCCTCCTGCCTGTGCTCTAAATGCAGCTATGATGCACATGACAGGGACATGTGCTCCTGTTCATTATGCTCGCAGGCCACATGATAGTATTAGGGGACATCCCGAGGGTCAAACACCTGGGACAACAATTAGCTTTCCTTTTATGATTTCCATGCATATTGTTACTTTCACCTGTGCCACACATAGTCACTCATACTCCACACCCACCCATCAATCATTCAACTGAAAAACCCCAGCAGGTCTTGCAGAGATCACACCATCATAATCTCCAGTCCTCCCTTGAATCTCCACCCCCCATTCACCACCGATACCACCGATACAACACCATACAACACACCTGTCACACATATCTCACGAGTCACTACGACAGCAGCTTCAGCATGTCCAACCCTTTTTTGACGCCTGAAGAGGCATCGAGCAGCGGACGTAGGATGTACACAGAAGGAGACGAGCTCAACAGTGCACCTGGTGGGTTTGGCTCGTACGAAAACATCGAATCAGGCAAGAAAGAGAAGAAAAAGTTCTGGTCCAAGGCCAAGCTGTTTAGCAGCAGCAAGGGCATGAAAATGGATCAGGTGTGTTTGATTCAGAGGGGTGCATTTTCAATGGTGATATTGGTCCATCATCTCGAGACATCCACTTCCCATCCACATCCCTCAAGGCTTCCTCCGACAAGTCACCCAAGAGCAGCAAAGCCACACGTGCAGCCACAGACCCTTCTGAATACGGACGCACAGAAAACCAGAGCCCCAACGGCGCCGGCCCCTCTGCTGCACCTGTGTTCAATCCCCAAGCCACCCTTCCCGCGTTTTACGACACAGTGTCCCGCGTAAAGGAGCTGCTCAACCAAGTAGACACACAGAAATTGGAGATGATGGAGCTGCATGATGTTGCAAAAAAGCTCACCAAGACACCAGAGCTGCAAGAGGCGCAAAAGGACATGGCATCCCTGGTGATGAACATTAAGAAAAACTTGTCTGATGCTGACAAGGGGATTAAAAGTGTTCAAAAGAGTAATGAACACGATTTTGTACAATTGGTACGGTGTGGGTGGCGAGTGGTTGGTATTGCACATGTTTGTTTTGTATGTCGACATTGTGGATGCATGATCAACAATGGTCAACCCCAACCACCAACAGATTGATGCTATTGATGTGGATGCTCCCGAGGAGGAGATTGAAAACAAAAAGGAGGCATTGACAAGTGTGTTTCAGATGAGGGCACAGGTGACTATATCACTGGTGGCCAAGTTTGACAAGACATGCTCATCATTCAAGGTGTGTGGGGGGTTTGTGGTGGGTGTATTTTGTGGTGGGATGGTTGTGATATGTGTGTGGGGGTGATATGTGCCGGGCGTGTGTGGGGGGGGGTTGTGATATGTGTTTTTGATGGGTGTGTGATGTTGTAATGCGTGTGGGGGGGGGGGCATTGTGATGTGTATGTGTGATGTGGTGTGTGCGAGGGGGAGAGAGCGTGTGTATATGACTGAGGATGTGATGGTGAGGGCAGCAATGGTGGGTGCTATTGCAGCAACAAAAGATGCATGAGCATCAATCATCATCCTCATATATCATAACACATCATAAGACATCATCATACACAAGACATCCTTAAACACAACACATCATCATACTTCACAAGGCATACTCATACGCGGTGCATACCTACACACAATATTCTCCCCTCAGGCATTCGAGCAGCAGGTGTCAGAGGAGTATCATGAGGCAGTGAAACGACGATTACAAATAGTTACTAATGAAGTGGTACGTGTATGTGCATTTGTGCATTCGTGGTTGTGTGTATGTCCTGTTGAGAGACACAGTACCAGCAATATAGCACAATCATCATGCACACATTGTACACGCACACCACCATTGACACACACACACACACACCATTGACACACACACCGCTGGCACACACACACCATCAACACACACACACACCACTGCAGGTTGATGATGACAAGGTGGATGAGTTGATTGACAATGGTCAAGCAGAAACACTGTTCAAGCAAGCCATGCTGCAGAACAGGGGACAAGCGGTAGGTGATAGTGATGATGGTGATGATGATGAGGAGGAGGATAATGATGTGTGCCCATGCATGTGGGTGGAGTGATGTATTTTTGTACTGTGTATTACTGTATGCTATGTATTACTGTATGCTCTATATTACTGTATGCTATGTATTGCTGTATGCTATATGGTACTGCCCAAAACCCCATGCACCCACCCGCACCCACCCACGACCCACACGCACCCACCCCCACACCCACAGATTGCCGAGTTCAGTGCGGCAGTGCAAGAACGACACGAAGGCATGCAGAAACTATACAAGGACCTGTTGGAACTTCACCAAATGATGCTCGACTTTAGCGTGCTTGTATATGAACAAGGCAAAATGATAGACAGCATCGCCGATCAGGTTTCCTCCACCGCTGAATACATTCGTCGAGGTACAGATCAACTATTACGGGCCAAGGCACACAAGAAGACTGCCAACAAGTTTAAGAGTGCAGCCATGATGACGGTGGGTGGGGTGGCAGCAGCAGGGGCGGCATTGATTGGGTTGACTGTGGCGGGGCTGGCAGCACCATTGGCTGTGTAGAAGAAAGGAGAGGGGGTGGCGGCACCATTGGCTGTATAGTATGTGGGCTGTGCAAGTGAGTCTGTTATAAGCACTGAGAGGGGGTGGGGGTGAGTGATGGGGGGTTTGGTTGTTTACTGGTATCCTTTGTGGTTGTGTATTATGGGGACGTGTGTTGCTGCAGTGTGATGATGATTTGTGTGTATCTGTACCCTGCTGCACTATTTGTTGTGCTTCTTCTCTGTGGTTTTGTTTTCCAGTTGTGTTTGCTCTCTTTCGAGTTTTTTCTCTTGCCAAAGAGTGTTTTGTTACGCTTATCTGCATACATACGTGTATGTATGTGCGCATCATGCTTTGTGATGATGATGTGAAAAGCAAGGGTGCACCATGCACATGATCCCATGTGTGAAAACAACACATCTCCTGTGAAAACAACACATCTCCTCTGAAAACAACACATCTCCCCATCAATCTAGTTCCCATAAACTCCTCTACTGCTTGTTGCGTGCGATAATGTCCCATAACTCTATTGCTTGTTGCGTGTGATGATGTCATTCACCAACACATCAGACAGTCGCTTGTCCCTCTGAAAATCACGCATGTGCAAAATCGGCACACACCCAGCCTGCGCCACCGTCTTGCCATTGATATTCTCCGCATACGGACGTGGCATGTGCCCCACCAACATGCTCTCAGCGGGGGTTGACACTGCTTCACACACCCGCATCAGGGCATCCAGGCTGTTCATCTTCATGTAGGGGCAGGAAGCACACCCACCTTCTAGGGAACACCCCTCTCCTGCTGCAGGGCCGGGTATCACTGGGAGGCCACCTGGGAGCTGCACAGTGCCAGTGCCGGTTGTCTGTTGGGGGGGGGTGCAGGAGTAGGTGTGTGGGTGTGTGGGTGTTTATTATTATTACCATTACTACTACTACTACTACTATTATTATTATTATTATTATTTTGTGTGTGTATGTGGGTGCTTGTGGGTGCTTGTGTGTATGCACACAAGTGGGGTGTCGGTGGGATGTCGAGCATGTAGGTACACATATGCATGACAACAAAAAAATGCACTTTCACTTGCTTGCTGTTTTGTTATAAACATACACCCGACACCTTCCCCACACACCACTCAACATCCCCCCCCGCCCCCCCCAAACACATCCAACACATACCTGCTGTTCTGTGGTGATGGCCTCGGGAGACACAGGAAACACAATCTCCACCTCTATATCACGCCTGTTTGCTTCCCTAAGCAACCCCTGTACCTTGCGCACTATGGAGGTGATCATGCCTGATTCAGTACCAAGCACAAATTGAAGCCTCTCAGAAAAGGGGTTGGTGACTGATTCTTGTACCCTGTGGGATTTGGTGTATTGGTGTGTTTTAATGTGTATTGGTGTGTTTTAATGTGTATTGGTGTGTTTTAATGTGTATTGGTGTGTTTTAATGTGTATTGGTGTGTGATGTGTTGTACTGTGTAGCAGCGTGTGGTTTACGTGTGTGTTTGTGTGTGTTTTATTGTGTATCAGCGTGTGTGTTAATGTGTAGTGATGTGTCATTTGCATGTGTGTGAGGGAGAGAGAATGAGAGTGAGAGAGGACAATTCCATTATCACATATGACCACATATCCAACCCCCACATTACCCATACACCACATATCTACACACAACCATGCGTACATCACGCGCACAACACACCACCACCACCAACACACCCCCAACACACTTCACAACAACCACAACAACAACCCCCAACACACTTCACAACAACCACAACAACAACCCCCACCCCCACCATACACCATACCTATCAGCAATGAAATCCAGAATATTCTGTGTGGAACCTACCACACCCCTCCCCCGACTCTTGGCCTCAATAGCAAGACTGAACATCTCTCCGGGGACCTCAAAGTGGGCTGTCAGGTAGGCGTCCCCATATGCCTGACGTACCAGGCTGCATGTCTCCCCTCCAAACATGTGGTGTACAATACAGGTGCCATCCTGGTGTGGGGTGGGTGGGGAAAGGGGGTGGAGTGTGTGGGGTGGGGTGGGAGGGGGTGTTTGGAGGGGAAGAGTGTTCATGTACATGTATGATGGGTATTGAAAATGCATGTGATTCACGATTGATCCACCCATACTACTAGCCACTACATCACCCAAATACACATTCCTATGCAGACACACACACTCCTGTGCAGACATACACACACCTATATATACACCCACTAACACATACCAACACACACCTACGTACACACCCAAATACACATTCCAACACCCAAATACACCCACCCACACCTACCTGAAAGTAGCGCAACCGTGGCAACACATCCTTGATGCTTGCTTGTGTATGCAAGGGGTGTAGCTGAGCCACTTCTGCGTCAGACATGTGGGATACACTGGTAAGCAGCTTTGCCAGGTTGGCCCCCATGTAGGTGTCTGGGCCATACCACACTGTGAGGTTGGGGACCTGTGTGTGTGGTGGTGGTGGTGGCGGTGGTATATGTGTGGTGTAGGAGGGGAAGGTGTGTGGGATGTGTGTGGTGAAGATGGAATGGTGTGGTGTAGGAGGGAGGTGTGTGTACTGTCATGATGTTGATCATGACTGCACATATATCACATTTGTACATCATCCACACCCTACACACTGGTATACACAACCAGGACTCACTCACTCTCTCTCACACACCCACAGACACACCCAGACATGCCAAAACACACACACATACACACATACACACACACACAGAGAGAGAGAGAGAAAGACACACACACAAACAAACACACACACACAAACACACAAACAAACACCTGTGCAAAAGCAGTCAGCACTGTCGAAACCACATTCGATGAGGTACATGTGATAGTGGGCACCAGTTGATCAGCCACAGCCTTTGTACGCAGACTGGTGTTTATGTACACCACGTGTAACGAGTTGGGTGTGTTGTGTGCCTCCGTGAGGTATTGCTCATAGGAAGGTGACTCGGCGGCTTCTGCAAGGGAACACCCTATGCTGCTGGCATCCATACGATACACCTGGTGTTGTGTTTGTGTTTGTATTCGTTTGTGTGTATGGTGCATGTATTGTGTTGGTCTGGCGTATGCAAGCACATATGTACACACACTTGTACACACAAACAAAGAAATTATCCCCACCCACCCACTGCACACACACACAGCTAGACACCCCCCCTTCCCCCCACCCACCCCACACACACCTTGACATCAGTCCACCCTGCCTCATCCAGGATAGCCCTCACATTCTCACTCATAAAGTCAACACCCAACACCGCCACAGTGGTACACCCCGCCTCAGCCATACGCACAGCACTGTCAGCCATCACAAGAGAATCACTGATGTGTATGTGGGGCCATTGCTGGGCTGCTGAGGTTAAGACACCTTGTACTTGTGGGTCCATGTAGAAATGAGCAACCACCCCAATTTTCTTATCACGCAGGAGGGTGGCAAGACGATCCACCTGATGATCAAGGGAGGGGTGTTGGGGCGTTGATGGGAGGAGAGGGTGGGGGAAGCAAGGGGGGGCACGTTCGAGGTGTATGGTTGGCAGCATCATGCAAGTGCTTGTGCACCTTATGTTTGCATATGTTGTGACCATGCACAACACTTCTCACGTGACATTTTCACAGAACAAAACACATAATCACACATCAAAATACACCCAAACACACCTCTTGTTCATTGGGCTCCAAAAACTGTGCCTGTGCCACAGCAAAGGGCCCCTGTGCGCTGATGTCATCCGCAGTCAACACCAATGAGGGAAACCGTGGCAAATCTGTGTTGACCAACATGCGCACACGTTTGACCACCGTCTCAAGCATGTTGACCAGAGAATTGCTACGGCTGGGGGTGACAACAGCAGGGCCCAGGGGGAGGGCCTGAAGTACCGAGGGGTCAAGCTGTTGGAAAGGAGAGGGGGGGAGGTGTGTAATGGGGGATGAAGTAGTACTAGTGCGATTGCGGTGATGTTTACAGCGGTGATGTTTACAGCATATGACGATACATACTTTTCATTCACACATACTGTTCATTCACACATACTGTTCATTCACACATACTTCTCTCCCATACATGCCCCATACATCCCTCTCCCATAAGACATACCTCGAGTATTTGTTGTGGTGTTTGACCAGACAATGTATGCACCAGTATAGCAGCCAACCCCTTGCTGATGGCACTGTCACTGTCTGCACCCAATTGAACTGCACCATGCTCATCAAGTGATGCTGTCAACCACACCTGTTGTGCGTGTTGTGTGTTTTGTTTATGTTGGTTGTGTATATGTTGTGTTGTGTGTGTTTGTTTATGTTGGTTGTGCATGTTGGTTTTATGTGCAAATGTTGTGGACATGATGTGTTCATGTTGTGGAGATGATGTGTTCATGTTGTGGAGATGTTGTGTGCGCATTGTCCATCAGATAATTGTGATAAACACGCAAGGGGTTGTTGACATGCAGTCATAAGTGTACACAAGATGACACACACCACACGTACCTGTGCTGCACAGCCCATCACACGGTTCTCCATGGTGCAATCCTCGGGTGCAAATGCTGGGAGGGTCTTGGCATACCCCAGCAGCAGACCAGCCTTGTCCTGTGTGTGGGCAATGGAGGGCAGCGTGTTTACATGCCATGCGCCCCCGAGCTCTGGGGCATGTATACTGTTGACAATACCTGTGCGCTACTGACGCTGCTGAGGTCTGCTGCAAGCTGCTCAAAGGTGATGCTGGGGAGGTTGAACGTGGCAGCCTGTGTGTTGAGAGTGGACACGAGCATGCATCGTCATCTAAGAAACTAGTCCACTTACACTGTCACAATCACAACGCTGCATCGCATCAAGCACGCACCTCATCCACAGCAGCACGTGCCCGTGCGAGGCGCTCAGCACGCGTGGTTGTTGGGCAAGAGCGAGGCAAGGTGGCGACATGCACGCCACTCTTGGCGGCTGTCCTGCGTACCCCTTGCAATGCAGCGCATGTATTGATGGTGCAAGGTGCAAGCATGTTTTGTGGTTGATAACTAACGTGGCTGACGAGGGTTGAGGAAATCTCTACTAGAATGACTGTGAAGCAGCACTCAACAGCGCTCACTGAGTCCTAGCAATTGTTGCAAACTTTTTGTTAAACGACCACGTTTGTTTTGCTCTTGCAGGCATGCGTTTTGTGTGGTTCAAGATGGCCGTGGATGTGAGAGATGGATGTGGAGTGTGGACTGTTTGCTTGTTGTAGTTGCTGATGTAGTGCTGTTGATATTTTCTGTAATGTTGCTGTTGCAATTTCTTGTTTGATTGAGATTGTTGTGGGGTGAATGAAAACAACGTCCCGGTTCTCTGGCTCGTTGTGGCAGTGACCCCCTATGCACCCATTGGGACATGCAAGACATGCAGGCAGCAGCACCATGCACCATAGTGGGTGCAATGGCTGCCCAGTGAGTGTGTACACAAGGTGCGTGTGCACAATGGCTGGTATGACACACCTTTCCAGGTGTTTCATTCACTGCAACATTGTTACCTCACACAAAATCACACCAAATATGTCCATATCTGGTCTGCATACGTTTTACGCATGGAGTGACCTCCACACCGATCATACAGATAATCTGAGCATGTACGTGCATGTGATCATCAGATTTGGAAGACATCTCTCACCCAACAGCCTCCCCAACCAACCAGAGTTGAACAATGCCATCGTATCCAAATTCCACGCTCTTGCTCGCTGGGGATGTGAGTGACGACCTGGCAATTATCGAACAAACATTGCGCACACTGCAGTGCAAGTTTACCAACGTCTTCTTCACAGTATACACCCTGCGCACGCCACGCGTATCAGCAGCAGTACACATGCCTCCCCACCACACACAGGTGGGCAACCATGAGCTGTGGTTGCGAGGGAGTGCTCGAGAACAGTACACCTCATTCGGTACGAATGGGGTTCCCACATGAATCTACAGCACACTCCACGAAGAAACACAAAACCACACCCGCCCGTGTGCACAAAAGATAAGCTGCAGCAAGTGGAGCAGGTGTGTCGTCGTCTTGGTGTGGAGACGTCTGCTGCGTTGATTGGGGGTCACACGTGGGTAGTGCCTCTCATGAGCTGGTATCATGCTGACTGGGACACACAGCCAGACATACCAGGTGCTATGCAAATACACAAGGTTGGTGTATGGGTCGGTTTCCTGTGCTTTGGTGGTGCATGTGAGAGGGTCACAGTCAAACAAACAAACAAAAAAGTCAAAACACATAAGTAAAGTAACCCTCCCAGATTATGATGGACTTTCACTTGTGCAGATGGCCACAACACGTTGTACCGCCCTCATCAACACCTGGTCAGGATGATACACTTGCACGCTACTTTGATGAGTTGAATAATGCACGTGTGCACCATGTTGTACGTGCACAGCAGGCACATCCTATCCTCACCATGAGCCATTTCCTACCGCGAGAGGTGCGTAGTGTTTTTGTAGTGTTGGGTACACAATATCATTTGGCAAAGAGAATGTTGGTACCCTCCCACAAACAGGAGCTGCTCCCTCCCAAGCATGCGCTGTTGGTACCCAATCTACCCAAAGCAAGTGGGAGCAGGTACCTGACTGCACGCATCCACCAGCAGCTGCATCCACTGGTGCATGTATTCGGGCACACTCATATTGCCAGAGACATGGTGCTGGATGGGGTGCGCTATGTGCAGCAGCCCCTTGATTATCCCAAAGCCAGACGGTGGGTTTGTTGTTGACAAACATATGCGTGGGTGTGTCGTGATATAACAACCCTTGACACACAGGCGGTGGGGATTGCCGGCGTATTCGCCAGTGATGATTTACCAAGCAGCGGAAGAGGGCTCAAAGGTCACCGACCGTTGCGAGCTTGCTATGACCACTCATTAATTCATGTATTGCACTTGTAAAACACACACACACACACATATGTAACACATTGCTCATGGTGTTGTGCCTAGAGAAAATGCAGCCATCAGTTGCTTGCTCAGAGTTGCCTGCCGTTGCAGCTCGCGATCCAGCATTGCTTCCTCGTCTCGTAGTGCTGCAAGCATGGCGCTACTCTCATACAGTTGGCTCTGTGCATCCCTGCGTAGTGGTACATGCAGTGTGCACAGTCAGCGTTGTATTGAGCCACACTGTGCTGCAGTACCCTGCGGTTTCTCCTGCCTTGTACACGTTGCTGAGCAAACGGTCAGGCACAAACGTGTTGCTGCCATCAAACGGCAGGGTCGCACAGAATATGTTGTCCAGCAGGGCGACTGGGTGCTGTGGATCAAGAGAGGATGCTGGTGGTGATTGTGGAGCTTCCATCTTGCAATCTTGGATGTTGCCCTCGACGTTTGTGGATGTGTGCTGCTGCATCTGCTGCGTACTGATCAATCCGTCCGTACTGAACAATATACACACGAGCATGACGTGGTGTATCAAGTTTGCTGTTGTTGTTTTGCAACATACAAAGTGTTACGTTACACAAAAAAGCAGCACAATATGCATCTCAACGCATCTCAACACTCTTGACTGATGGTCGACTCCAAGTAAAATACGTCATACACCTACGTGCACTTGTACACAAATCAAACAGACCCTCAACAACCCAGCATCTCGGGACCAACTTGAGCACATCTTGAGCACGAAACACACCTCAGCGGCACAAATATCAACCGCATTTCCCGTAGTAGGCCACACCCATCATTGGACACCCATCATCCACCCATTGGTGTACCCTCTGGTGTATGAGACAAGATGCCTCGCAAACGTACGAGCAGTCCACCCACACCAAGAATACTTAGCCTCCCCCACACCACCAACAACACAAATCACCAAACCAGGAGCTATGGAGGATATGATCAACTTCGATGAGTTTGTTGTGGACGATGACGTCCACGTGTCGCCACGTAAGCCAACCCCGAACATGGAGGTGCCACTGCCCGTCACCAACACTGACCAGCAGGATCAACCACCCCCCCAAACGCTTCCTGACAATGCCATGGAGGACAACGACATGGAGGAGCAATGCACCCTTGCAGATACACCACTGGCATCACACTGTACACAATCCACAACACCACCCCCCAATGTAGAGCAAAACACCAACGATTTTGCGTTCCACAGCCCCTCTGTTTCTGCTGCCCCCGATGCACCACCCAATACCACCCACAAGCGCAGCATGCCGGACGACAAACCTGATCCCGTGGTTCCCACCCCCAAGCTACCCCGCAGCACCAGCAGCACGCCATGCTTCCCGCAGGCGACACCCAACAGCAACCCTGGTGTTGTGGCACAAGCAGTTGCACAGCCTCAACCACCAAGTGTGGTGCACCACTCATCTGAAACAACCAGCCTCAACAACGCACGCCGTGCAGCCATGTGTCGCATCGGTGGGGATGCTTCTGGACGCACACCCCTAGCAGCACCACCACCACAACACAACGGTAGGTGGTTGTTTGGGCAGCACATGGCCTGAGGTGAACAACATGTACAACACCACACAGGTGATGCGTGCGCAAGCAACACCAAGGCCAACACCAAGCCTATGGTGGTCGCATCCCCACCATCCCTCCTAGGAGGTACACAACTGCAGCGTGCTGTTGTGCCTGCCGCGTCCACCAACGCCCACGACGGTATGTATCAGACGGTGATAAAACAATAACAACACGTCATCACATGCTGTACACATCACATGCAGTACTGCCAGCCCCATTCAAACGCTCAGCACCCATTATGGAAGCCTCTGCCACTGACTTGGAAGACCACCTGCCACAAATGCTTGCTGCAGCACAGCAGGTTGTTGTTCGGGGGAATTTGCTGCGAGCTCAACAAATTTGTGTGTCAACACCACACACACACTACAGGTGCACAAGCGTGCGGATGCGCTGCTGGATGAAATCCTCACGTCGCTCGTGCAAGTGGCATGCATCCGCAACCATTTTGTGCGCACAATCAACCCTGCAAAGCTCGCACAGCTGGACGCAGTGGCTGCCAAGGCCAATGCTGCACGTGCCAAGGATCCATTTGCCCAACCTGAACCCTCCTAGTGCACTACATCTTACACAGACATCCTTGGACACATCCTTGAACACTAGGAAGGTTACCCGCCGCTATACACAACTCGTGATTGGAACACAAAAACACACTCTTCAACGCGGTGCTGCTTGGTAACTCGCATAAAAAACGCTTACGACAGCTGACCGCAGTCGGCAATCACAACGCGTTTAGAGGTGGCACCAGATTGGCTGCCCAGGGCCTCAACCTTTTTGACCACGTCCATGCCTTTGCTCACCTCACCAAACACAACTGTGGGATATTGGATTTGTTTGTGTGTACATGTTGTATACCAAGGCGACACATGTTCTAAGAAAACAAAATGCACATACCGTGCTTGCCGTCGAGCCATGCAGTCTTGACGGTGCACAGGAAGAATTGGGAGCCGTTGGTGTTGGGACCAGCGTTGGCCATGCTGTAATGGGGTTGTGTGGGATGAGCATGAAAAGGATGCGAGTGATGCACATGCATGTTAGACAATCAAGGCACCTACCTCAAAATGCCAGGGCCGGTGTGCTTGAGCTGGAAGCTGTGCAGGGGGAGGAGTAAAGGACACATGCATTGGGCTGCATTGTAAAGACGCCAACTCATCATAAAAACCAACGTACTTTTCATCGGGGAACTTCATGCCATAGATGCTCTCACCGCCAGTACCGTTTCCGGCAGTGAAGTCGCCACCCTGGCACCTGTGTGTGTGCAGAAACATATCACACACTGTGTTGCAACCACACAAGTTGTACATTCAGCACACAAACAAAATAATAGACGTACATAAAGTCGGTGATCACACGGTGAAAGGTGCTGCCCTTGAAGTGGAGGGGCTTGCCAGACCTGCCCACGCCCTTTTCGCCTGTCGACACACGGTGGTTGATGACAATGCTGATCACGCTGCACGTTTTCACATTGCCAGCCACAACCACACATACCTGTGCACAGGGCACGAAAGTTTTCAGCAGTCTTGGGGACCACATCCGCACGCAGCTGTGGTATGGGGGTAGACTAGGGTAAGAGCTGATCTAGAAGGCAGTTGATCAGATCACGAGCCAACACCAACGCACCGTCATCTCAATACGCCCCAAGGGCTGGCCATCGGCCCTGTGTGGTGTATGGGGAGGGATCAAAGGCGTGTTGGAGCCTTGCAACGGCCATATGCAGCAGGCATTATGCATCACACAATGGCAACCCATGGATCCTGGTCACACTAGCACATGTATGATGACGATACAGTGCATGCACCATCAGTATGGAAACGTACGTGATATCAAAGAAAACCACGGGGTTGGACATGCTGCTGTCGGCGCTGATCTAGACCCAGTTGGAGTATCGGATGGTTGTTTTGGATGTGCGGTGTGTTGTCTCGGATGGAGGTTTTGATGCTGCTGTACTCGATGGTGCAAACACACGAAAAAACAGCCGACAAAAAAACAGGCGCTCCTTCACAATTTTGTTCGCATCATCATTGTTCAAGTTGGAGCAGCTACTCAACATCATGGGTGTGGACATGACGGGTGTACCAGACGTGGCATCAAAAGAAGCAGACAATTCAAAGAGGCATGCTGCTGAGTCATTCTCAGCACGGTTGATGTACACAGCAGGTAGCCTGGCAGGACTACTCCAAGGATCATTTGAGTTTGCTGGGTTCTTGTTGTCCACCATAGGGGCGCCCAAAAAGCTTTGGGTTGGACACGGGATGCGCAGACCATCACCCCAAGCCACTGCCAAAGCGTTGTTGCAATTGGCAGGCACCACGCACCTTCTAGACCTCAGCATGATGCTACGAGAGCTTGCACGTTTGCACGGCAACATTCCCCTGGATTCCTTTGAACTGGACGACCTATCTTCTGACGATGACCACTATGACGATGACGATTGACGACATGTATAGACACGTCCAGTATCCACATTGCCCACCAAGTATCCACATTGCAGGGGGCGCTGTTTCATTTCATTTTCTTAGGAACCCTTGTGTTTAGATGCCATTGAACTTGTAGGCAAAACAACAATTTGTAGTAGGAGTGTTTTCAACGTGTGTTTCATTGTACATTGCGTGTGTGTGTAGGAGCTGTGTGTTGCAAAGGTTGCAAGTGGCATTCATTTGCATTGTGTGTATTAGTTTTGCACATGTGTTGCTTGTGTGTATGTGTGTTACCTGTGCAGCCACAGGAGCACTGATACTAGTGTGTGTATGCTATGATGTGTGTGTATGGCAATGCTTTTGCAAGCCATAATGATGGTATTATCAACTCACTTGATATCACTGATGATGATGATGATGATGTATTGGCACATGCTGCTGAATGTCGTATACATGTTGGGTGTTGGTTGATATTACCTTGTACAGCCCATCATGTGACATCAGCACTTTTTGTAACATATATGTTTTCATGCTTGCTCATGTACAATCAGCGAGAAGCAAACGCAAAAACCATGCCCCGTATCAACCTCCATCACCTCTGTGCCTCCCCCCCCCATCACCATAGACCCATCTCTCCATATGCCCCCCCCCCAAACCTCTCTCACCCCCACCCATTCAGCGTACGCCCACCCAAACTCACATTCAAACAACCACCGGCACCCCTGTGAGGATTCGTTGTGTTTTTGAAGCCACAGAAAGGATCTGCAGCAGCTCATCGCTGCCATCCACAAGGTCCTTGTCAGCCACTGCGAGTGTCTTACATACAGCTGCTTTATGGTCATCAGGCAGGTCACTGCGTGAGAGAACAAGGGCTTGCAGGTCAAGCAGCACATGGAGGATCTAGGGTGTTGTGGGGAGGGGGGGGGGTTGAAGTTTGTTTTTGCAGAGGTGTGTTTTTGCAGAAGTGTGTTTGGGTGTACAAGTGTGTTAGAGTAAATAAAACAAAATAGTCTGGAGGAAATACACCCCCATACACTCCCACCCACATCTCACATGCCCCCCCTCCCCCCACCACCATACCGGGTACCCATCCGCCACCATGTCCTGCACATACGCCTGCATTTTTCCATAACTCCTTTCACAGCATGCATCATACAACCCCTGTGTCACTGCTGGTGGTACGCTGCTACTCACATCAAGCAGTGTTTGTGCAGCCACAGGGGTTCCCTTGAGGCGTACGGCACTTTGAAGGGTAGTGATGGCCTTGCGTAGATCGCCACCAGAGACGCGGTCGAGGACGGACATCACCTCAGGGGAGATTTCAACGTTTTCACCTGGGGGAGGGAGTGTGGGGGTGGGGAGGGAGTGTGGGGATGTGTGTATGATGACGATGGGTGCACCAGCAGGATCCCCCAAGGGTAAGTGGAGGGACAGACAGGATGATGGAGGGGTGAAAAGATGGGTACACATACACAAGCACAAGGGTATACAACCCACATCAACACACGTACATTTGCATATGTGTTGTATGCGTGCGTTGATCACACCACCACTGAGAGGCTTGAATCGAAACTTGGCACACCGAGAAGCCAGGGGGTCGATGATGCGGGATACATAATTACAAATAAACACAAACCGGGTAATGTGGGAGAATGCCTCCATGGTTCGGCGCAGTGCATTCTGTGCATCCTGGGAATTTTGTGAGGAAAAAGGGGGTTGAAATGAGAACAAGGGGGGGATGCCATGAGAGGGGTGCTTTTCGCGCATCTTACACTAGTATCATTACACACAACAAACATATCAGTCACACATCTCACACACATAAATGACACATGATACACAAAAGAATAACACAACAACATGCATTTATCGCAACACACACCTACACCTACACACACACAAAAAACACTCACCTGTGTCATGGAGTCGGCCTCGTCAAGGATGATGATCTTGAATGGGGGACATGGATACCCAGCAACAGCCTGACCCACTGATGTTGCAGCAAACCCCTTTATCTTGTCTCGAACCACACTAATGCCACGCTCATCAGAGGCGTTGAGTTCTAGAACACGTGTCTTCATGAGCTCAGGGCTGTTGATGGGGGGTAAGGGAGTGGGGATGATGGGGATGTGATGGGGATGAGGGATGAGGAGGATGGTGTACGATGGCTTAGGTCCTCCATGATGAGGGTACATCATCAGACATGATGTGCCCATTACACACCCCATACATCAACAAACAAACACGCTCACACATCCCGTCCAACCAACGCACCCAAAGAGCTGTCGAGAAATGGCGAGTGCTGTGGTGGTTTTTCCAGTACCAGGTGGTCCATAAAACAGCAAGTGGGGCAACTGTGGTTGTATGAGGGGGGGGCATGTATGCACTACAACAGCAACACTCCAGGTGGATGATGCACCAACATACGTTGGCAGTGTGCAGTGCCTTTTGCAGCGTCTTGACAACCTCCTCCTGGTGTGCAACATCTTCCACGGTGCGAGGGCGGCTGTGGGGCAATGGGGTTTGATGTGTGAGCAACAGAGATGCGCTCGCCACCATCACCATCAGAGCATCCCACCCACGTACTATTTTTCTACCCATGGCTGCGAGGATGGATGAACAGTAGTAGATGTTGATGCTGCCATGATAAAGTGCTACGAAAGTACAAAGCTGGGGGAAGCAAATCACAACTTGATGTTTGGTTGATGATCAAGCACTTTGCTTTGGTTGTCAAACGGTGTGTGTTGTTGAATGGGGTATTGTTGTGATGTAATGTGCATTTATACCATGTCGATCAACAGCAAAATGATGGCTGGAAAACACTTTGCTGATATACAACGATGATGAGCTGCTAGTCAGGACCCTGGACACCAAACAGTGTTGTGTGCAAAAGAGGTTGACCACGTTGTATCGGGAGTGGGCATTGCAGTGATTGCACTGCACATTGACAGGATGTATTACCGCACCCAACATAAACCATGTATAGTCAAACATCAAGGCCCCTCGGACGGGACCAACGCAATATCAAATATCAAAAGTGCAATATCAAAAGTGCAGAATACATTTGTGCGCAGCGCATCCTCCCCACTACTCTGGTTTGCCTCCTGGCACGAGGACAGCAATGTTGTTGCCATTGAGCAAGATTTGCTTCAGATGGTTGGTCACAATGCCGTCTGGTGTGATTTCATACTCTGTCACGTCCTCCAGCACCATATTGACAAACATGTCAAACCCACGTAGTGTGCCAAGAAACTCTTTGTCGCCCTTCATCACGACCCAGATCTGTGAGCCCACACAACGGTCTATCAACTCGGACGGCATGATGCTGCTTGGGTTACCTTGCAAGTTTCCTCGTTTAGGGGCAATCATTTTGTTGTGTTGGGGTGGAGTGCTGTGGTGGTGGAGATGGTGATTGTGTGCTTATTCTTTGTTGCTGTGTGCTTATAATTGTACTTTGTACTTGTTGCTGTGTTGTACTTTGTACACATTACTTTGATAAGGTTTGTGTTTTTGCAGTGTTGGTTGTTCTATTTTGCAGCATCGGCCGTTGTTCTCATAGTCAATTGACAAAAGTGTGTAGGAGAGCACAAACAATTCCCAGCATAAACAACTTCATCACTGCATAGCTTGGGAATATGTAGCCCAAAATTAAAGCAGTCAAACCAGTCAGATCTTTGCATCACGTTGCATCACATGTTGATCAGCAGCGTGCAGCTGTGGGCTGCTGTGGTGTTTCACATACTCCTAGGTGCAGCACTCTACGTCAACCATGCTGTACCCAATGCATACATGGTATGGCTTGGTCAACACCCACCGTGGTCGTGGTCACCATCAACCAACATGTCATGCATCCCACAACCCCAACCCACCTAGGACGAGATTTTCCATGTCCCACAAACACAACACTATTGTGCCGGTCATTGGCATGTGTGGGATCCCAAGATTACAACATTTCCAGGGCTGTACATTGTGGGTGTGGCATACAGCAAGATGCTCGATGCCACACAGTCATGGTTGGGTGTGAGTGACCCACACCAGGTTGTGTGCGTGTGTGTGTGTGTGTTTGTATGTACACTTGTGCATTATCATGGTTGTAAACATTATTTGCTGAAAATTGTAACGTGGCAGAGACCCTTTCCCCCCCCCCCCTACACCCCCCTACACCCCCAACCCCCCCCCCACACAGGAGGCATGTGCGCTGGGCACGCTGCGCTCTGTCAATGTGCTGCAGGGCCTATGTTGTTGGCTGCTGCTGTATGCATTAGTGCAGCAAATACATGGTGCTGCTGTGAATAAAACCACTGCACTGCTATGGGTACGGTTGTGCCTTGCATGGTTGGTTTTGTATCCCCCCCCCACACACACCATACACATCACACCCACCATACACATCACACAGGCATCTGCCCTTTCCCTCTACCCCTTGCATTTCTTTTTTGTGCCGCTGTATTACACAGATGTTGGTGCCCTGACATGGTTGTTATTAGCATACTGGGTATGATGGTGGGTGGATATGTGTGTAGGTATTTACTATGATGATGGAAGTGTGTAGATGTATGGGTATGATGGCGACGTACATCATACCACACACACACACACAATAAAACACACTCACACACAAACACACACAAACACACACAAACACACACAGTTGTGTCTAAGGCGTCAATACACTGTAGCAGCAGTGGCATCAGTGGTCGCAGTGGCATTTAGACAAACCAACGCTGTGTGGGTAGCATGGTTGTGTGCGGTATGTGATGATGTGTTGTGTTGGTAGCATGGTTGTGTGCGGTATGTGATGATGTGTTGTGTTGAGGCAGCTGTTGTTTGAAGGCAGTACCTCAACACATTGTGCCTCAACACATTGTGTACCCCTGCATGTCATCCCTGGTACACTCATTGTTATCGTGCACATGAATCATATCATCATCATCATTCTTTGGTGTATACTCAACACACTTTGTACCCCCTCAACACATCTTGTGTATACTCAACACACTTTGTACCCCCTCAACACACATGCAGGTGGGTATAATGGCACAAGCAGGCCCCCCCTCACCTGACACTAGAGAACAACACAAGGGGACACTGCTTGTCAAGCACATTGTTCATATTGCTACACGTGTATATCATGTATATGATGGATAATAGTTGTATGTTGTGATGATGTGTGGTGGAGTGTATGGGCTAGTGTGTGGTGTACATCATGATGTATAAGGTCTACATGATGCATGTGCAGCAACAGCAGTTGTGTATAGAGCACAGCATATATTGTGCACTTCACATACACGCCACCAGCACCACTGCAACACTATGTATGCACCCCCACCATGTGTGCACACATAAACACCCACCACACACACAGCAACCCACCCTCTTGTTCCCCATAGCACCCCTCACCATCGTTCCTGTGTGCTTTGCATGCTTTGTGTATCACAACGGTGGTGTTGTGGTGGGTGATCGCAGCGCACATGCCCCCACAGCTCACTGCATGCAGCCCTTGTATTGTGTAGGTTGGATCACACTTGCACTGTTACCTGTGGTACTCACACAACGGCGGTATGTGTGTGTGTGTGGGGGGGGGGGGGGGGGGGGGGGGGGGGGGGGGGATGAGGGGCATGGTGTATGGATGTGGAGATGGCTTTCCCAATGTACTCGTTACACATATGCACACTCTCGTACGTGCCTTTCTATGCACACGCTCTATGTATACGCTCTGTATACATGTTTCACGTGTTTGCTATGTTGACATTACTATATATGCACACACAGATATACTATACACAACATTACGAATGTACACGCACAGATTGTCAGCAGTCACCAACACCCTCACACGAGCACCCATTGCCTGTGCATGTCTAGGCATGTGTATAGCATGGGTAGTACACACGTCTTCACTCGCACATCCCTACTTGCTTGCAGACAACAGGTTGGGGTGTGTGTTGTTTTCATGCTCTGTGTGTGTTGTATGTGTTTGTGTTGTATTGTGTATTTATCATGTCTTTCAATGTGCACCATGACATGCGCAACACAATACATACAACACACACAACATACAATTACCCCTCTGCTTCCTGTTGTCATCAAGGACATCTCCCCTCTCATTTCTCATTTCTCCCTTTCTTCCAGGCACTATACGTTTTACTTGTGGCGCAAGATCATCAACCCAACACGTTGGGCACGCTATGCACTCGTACCAGCATACCTCGCCAGCATGCTCTTGTTGTTTCAATCACTTGTACACACAACATCACCACTATGGGTGTTGTCGGTGTGGGTTGGCGTGTGTCTGACAGCGATACCAGCGTGGTTGTTGGAGTTGAGGTGGGTAGTGGGTGGTGGGTGGTGTGTATGTGGTGTGTGTGTGTGTGTGTGTGTGTGTGTGTGTGTGTGTGTGTGGTTGTAATTCTCAATGCTATTGTGATTGTTGTTGTTGTTCCCTATACTCTCACAACAGTCAATGCAAATTGCACACATTCCACATACTCATCCACCCATCCATTCACACTGTAATGTACCCATCTAATCACACCACTACACCCACACAGATATTTCACAGTGCCCCTGGTGCTGTGTGCCCTGCATATCCCACCCCCCTCATCATTGCGACTGCTACTGCTGCTGCTGCTGTATGCACTGGTGAATGTGGGGACGCTGTATGTGTTTGTAGAGCACCCATTCCTGTGGCCTGATGGGAGTGTTGCACGATTCATGTGGTGATGTGTGACGTATATGGTGTGACGTATATGGTGTGAGGTGTATATGGTGGTGTGTTTTTGGTGGTGTGTGTATGGCATGGCGTTTCACACATTGTAGTGTGGTGTAATATATGCTGTGGGGGGGTGCGCTCATTTTGCAGCCCACTTTCACACATTATATTATCCCCTTTCCCTAGTACTGCATAGTCCACTTTTTGCTCTAGGCAAATGAAGACCAACAAATACGTAAGGTGCATTTACAATGATATACATTTATTTCTTAGGTATTTACAACCTGCAACAATATCATCAATGGTAATACATTGGTAATACATTGCCTACACAACAACATTGAGCAATAATTGCGTGCAACAACGGAATCATGTGAATGATGCGCATACATATCACACCAACATAATGACATATAACCCTTACACACATCACCCACCACCCACCATCCTCCATCATCACCGTCTCCCAACCCCGGGAACACTACACTGTGCATCCACATGCACCCCCACCTGCACCGGACACACCCGCACACTCACATTCCCATGAGGTACCCCCAACTGACACGCCATGGTGTCTGCATGCCCGAAATTCAACGTAAAACAATTTGCATTGTACAAATTATCGGCAAAACTGTATGCACCGATGCCCTGCACGAATATGCCGGTTGTGATTGCGAGTGTGAGGGCACTGAGGGGGGTGTTGAATTCGGCAAAGAGAGCAAAGGCCCATCCCAGGTAGAGGTGGTGGAGGTGGAGGTGGTAGCTGTCATCGTACATTGCAAGCATGGTGGTGAGGGCAAAGAAACTGTTGTTGTGGTGGGGTGGTGGTGAGAGAGGGGTGGAAGATCTGTGTGCGTACGCACTCCCCCATACCCTTCCCTCCACAAAGCACACCTACACACCACCACCATCACACCAATCAATACAAACACACCACACATACATGTAGACGCAGCACCGACTCAGCACGTACGCCACTGCCTCTCCACGTTGCTTGCGTCCCACTGCGAGTGCCACATGATACCCTACCAGTCCCAACAGCATCCCCAATCCCCCCAGCACCACCCCCCATTGCGCAGCCCCCCATTGTGAGATGTCGCCAAAGCTGTGCTGCAGGCCTGGGAGGTCGCTGATGATGCCATACACTGGTGGTGTGCCAAGGAAGAAGAGTATGAAATACCAACGTTGCCTGTGTGGGGATGTGGTGGATGTGATGACAATCTGGATGATGATGGGATGGAATGGCAACATGCATATGTGCACACAGTACACCATATTGGGAGGTACACCAATAGTATTGGTGCCCGTGCCCATTCCAACACATCCACCCCCCCACACACAAACACACCATGAGAACAACCAGTAGAATCGATCAGGTTCGCTGATGCGTGCAAACCAATCGAGCACAAACCCAAACAAAAACAGTTTGGTCATGTCATCCTGCAAGTCGTATGGATCCAGATCAGGGTTGCCATCCTCAGGGATGCCCAGCCACACAGTTGCCCGTGTACAGGCATAGCCAACCAACAACAGCATCAGCCATGCAGCCTTGGCAATGTACCGCCCCGTGCCTGGATCAGCCGGGGGGAGGGCAGCAAGCAACCATGGGGATGCAGGGCCCTCTGTGAGCACATCTACATCTTCTGGTGTTATGGGAAGTGCGACATATGGCTGTGTTGGTATTGGTGCGGTGATGATGATGAAGATGGGTGTTGATGGTTGTACAAAAATAACATACCCGCTTCGCAGACTGGCTGTTATCTCGGTATAGATAGCGTTGTGTCCAAGACTGCGTGTGCTGAGGCAACCTTGTCGTGGGGGAAGGGTGATCTGGTGCATCGATGATTGCTCCGTCACTGTTGTACACGAGTAGGCTATCATTCAAGTTGTTGCTGGATTCCATGTTGAAACTCAACACGTCACTCGACACATCACTGTGTTGACTGTTGGGACTAGCGATGGGATGCTTGTTGTTCATATAGCACCCTGTTTAAACAGAGTGCACACCATTGCTGTTGTTCTTTGCAACTTTTGTTTGAGGCACGATACGATGAGGGTTGTTGGGGTTGTGTTGTGTTACGAGTCAAACCCAATTGAAAAACAACAACATTGTTTTGGTGTTGTTGGTCAAACACAACTGCACAAAGCAGCAAACCATTATTCACACGATATACACACGATGATGCACACACTCGCTCCAGCAAACTTGGCAACCTGCAGCAACCGATGTCTGCGCTCCTCCGTCAGGCTGCCCAGTACGTACAGCCTGCTGTTGATTTCCTGTTGAATTACATACGTCAAACAATCAAGCACGTGAAAAACACGCGTTTTGGACGTGTTTACAACACAGGGGCAGGGCGGGTGCACACTCTCCGGATGCAGGCTGTCTTGACCAAGGAAAAGGTCAGCTTGGACATCACCAAGGTATGCTGTGTATGGTGTATATGCATGTGATGCATTTGCTTGCTATCATGATTGCCATAGCACATGCTATGCACTGCACGTCACAGATGGAGCCATTGGGGGATCGTGTGCTTGTCAAGCCCTTTGAGGAAAAGGCGGTATGTTGTTGTGTTTCACTGGCTTCAATATTCACCTGATAAAGCATGCATTAACAACACATTAACAACACACGCATACATACACCCAGGAATCGGCTGGTGGTGTATTGCTGCCATCAAGCGCCACCAAGACCATGGGTGATGCGCTGGTGGGCGAGGTGGTTGCAGTGGGTGATGATGTGGATTTGGGTGTCAAGGTGGGTGATGTCATTGTATACCAGAAATACAGCAGTGCAGATGTGGAGACGGGTGCTGGTGACCTCACATTTGTGGCCTCTAAGAGCGTACTCGCGACACTTGCATGATGATTTTGTTTCTGGTTATATGTTTAATATGGTTGCAGTGCTGCCATACAACTCTGTAATTCGTTGGTCAACATCATCGATACAGGATGTGGCATGTCCTGAATGGCGCGGCATGATCCTGATGGACAACACTAGAACAACACAAATGCAAACACATCCCCCACCAGCACGACGTGCCATGTTTGGTTGTCACTCCAGCACTATCCCTCCTCATTTCACTGCATGCCATCATCGCGCACGATCATCAACCTCCATCCCATCCTCCATCGAGCTCACACCAACAACAGCCAACACAGCTCCCCTCCAGGGAGCGGCCGCAACCCCACCCAAAAACGTCATCTGGGCGTGTGGTGGTGGAAAATACATGTTTTGGCAGTTGGGTGTGTTGGATGGCCTCGGCATTCCCACCCATGCCAACACACACTTTATTGGAAGCAGCTCTGGTGCACTGGCTGCTGCATTGGTAGGATGTGGCATCGATGTACAACATGCACTCAATCGTGCAGCATGCTTGGGACGTACACATGGATTGTTTGGGAGACGCAGGGGTCTTGCAGGTGCTGCACCAGTGTTGAGGCAGTGGGTTGCTGAGCTCATCACACCGCAACATGTGGAACAACATGGACACAAAATACAGGTGTGGCAGTGGTGTTGGTGGTGATGGGAGTGGTAGTGGTCAATGCATTGCAATTTTATCGGGAATTGAGTGCAGGACTATGCTTGATGAAATTGCGCATCGGTGCTAAGAAATTGCCACCGACAACACACACATACAACACACACAGGTGCTGGTGGCAGAGTTTTGGTCCTGGTCACCTCGTGTGTTGCGTCCTGGTACCAGTCGCACCATGCTGCTTGATGCTCTCATGGCGGCTGTGCATGTCCCAATGTACCTCGCACCACAATTGGCAGTCAAGGTGCCACCTCATGGGCTGTTTTTTGATGCCCATGCCGCAGGACGACCAGCATTGCAGCGGTATGGTGTTGTAGTGGTGTGGTGGTGGTGTGTTGTCGTGGTGGTGTGTTTTCATGGTGGTGTGGTGTCGTGGTGGTAGCAAATTATACAACTTGGGATATCTATGTGTGTATTGTGTATACAATTCAAATATGTTCACACACACACACACACACCCTGCTCACAGGGCACTGAGTAACACACTGGCCCCTGGTGACACATGCATATGCCTCGACTACACACAAGACAGTGCCCTGAGGCAGCACTCGCACACACCGCTCGACTTTCTCAAGCTGGAGAGCGAGGAGGAGCTGTGGGTGTTGTATTGCAAGGGGAGGGAGTATGCACAACTGTTGATGAAGCAGGGGCATCACCTAGGTGCAGCAGCCGACGTGGGGTAGCTTGTTTTTCTTGGTTGTCTGCTTTGGTAGGTCGCAGAGTTATTGTAGATTGTAGTGCAGAGTACATTGCGAAGTATACTGCAGAGAATTGCAAGCGTGCAGCGTGAGTAGCAACAACAAGCACGAGCAAACAATAGCAATCGCAGCAAGATGTCTGTTGTGGAAAAGTGCGTTGGGGTCGTGGGAAACAGAAACAGCATTGCAGCAGCACTGCACACAAAAATGCACGAGGATCACCGTGTGGATGGGCAAAAACGAACAAGCACATGCACACATGCCAACACACAACATCCACAGGATCAAGGATATTGAGGCTGAAATTGCCCGAACTCAAAAGAACAAAGCCACTGCGGGCCATCTAGGGTTGCTCAAGGCACGTGGTCTTCGGCAGATGTGATAATGACAACAATGTCCGCACAATCACAGCACAATCACACATCCCCCCTCAACACACAAACAGGCCAAGCTTGCCAAGCTCCGCCGCGAGCTCCTAGAGCCCTCATCAGGCAGCGGTGGTGGTGGCAAGGGTGATGGGTTTGATGTCAACAAGGTGGGCGATGCCCGTGTCGGCTTGGTGGGGTTTCCCTCGGTTGGCAAATCCACACTCCTCAACAAATTGACTGGCACATTCTCCGAGGTGGCCTCGTACGAGTTTACAACCCTCACATGCATTCCTGGTGTCATTCGACACCAAGGCGCACGTATACAGCTGCTGGATCTGCCAGGGATTATTGAGGGTGTGTGTTGTTTTTTGTGTTGTTGGTGGTGTGACACGCCCTTGAAACACCCCATACACCTCAAAACACCACCCCCTGTGTGTGTAGAGCGTGTCCTTCAACCACCCCCAATCACAACACCCAGGTGCAAAGGATGGCAAGGGTCGAGGTCGTCAGGTCATTTCCACTGCCCGTACATGCAACCTGATTCTTATTGTGCTTGATTGCCTCAAGCCCATCACCCACAAACGCCTGATTGAACACGAATTGGAGGGCTTTGGTATTCGACTCAACAAGCAACCCCCACCGATTTACTTTCGTAAAAAGGAAAAGGGTGGGATTAATTTTACCAGCACACAGAATGATCCACTGTTTGATTTGGATGGTATGTTGTTGAAATTGTGAGGTGGTGTGTTGATAATGATGTGAGGTGTTGCTGACATGAGGTGTCTGTCTGAACACCAATACACAGCATCTCAACACACAATACACATCACCTCAACGACACCCCCCCATCTCAAAAAAACAGCTGTCAAGGCAGTGCTGGCCGAGTATCGAATCCACAATGCAGATGTCTCTGTACGAGGTGACTGTACCATCGACGACCTTGTGGACGTCATCGAGGGTAGTCGAGTCTACATCCCCTGCATCTATGTAATTAACAAAATTGATCAGATCACACTCGAGGAGCTCAACGTCATTTCCAAGCTGCCACACTATGTACCTGTGTGTGCCTACCACGAATGGAACCTCGATGGGGTGATTGAGATGATGTGGGAGTATTTAGACCTGGTCCGGGTGTATACCAAACCAAAGGGGAAGCTTCCGGATTACAATGAGCCAGTGGTGATGCAGCGGGGACGGTGCACAGTGGAAGACTTCTGCAATCGGTTGCATCGGTCGTTGATAAAGCAGTTCAAGTATGCGCTGGTGTGGGGGGCGTCGGTGAAGCACAGGCCACAAAAGGTGGGCAAGGATCACGTGCTGCAGGATGAAGATATTGTGCAGATCGTCAAGAAAATTTGATCAGCTGACGTCTCAACTTGATTTGGCTTGATTTGGCATCTGATGTCATGTGTAACAATATAGAGAGCAAGCCTTCCTCTCTTTCTTTGAAAATATCGTTGCATGGAAAAAACGCACATTCTCAACGTCTCCCCTCTCATTTCCCTCCCCTCTCCTTTCCAAATATCTCAGCCCACCCATTTGGCACATGCCAAATCAACCAGTCACAATCATCTCCTTGCCCAAGCACCTGCCCTCCCCAATCACCTACCCTCCCCAATCATCTACTTGCCCTGCCCACCAGTGCGGAGGGCCTGCAGGATGCGCCCACCTCCGGGAACTGGGTGGGGCCCTGTGTATTGGCCCAGCTGAGCCTCACTGTTGGCTTTGGCAAGTGCAAGCAAGATGCCCTGGGCAGCGTCCCAGTTGGCATCCTCCCCACCCCATGTCTGAGTGTGTGTTTGTGGTGGTGTGTGGGAGTGTGTATGGGTGTGGATGTGTGTGTGGGTGTGTATTGGTGTGAATGGGGGTTTATGGGTGTGTATGGGTGTGGGTATGGATGTCTGTATGGTATGATTGGGGCAAAACGTATGTGTGTATGGTATGATTGGGGTAAAGCGTATTCAACATGTACAAGAACAACAGCAATAACAGGCAATACATTAAACACCATCAAACACCCCACCACATCCCCTCCCAAACCTACACCCCCTCACCACTCTCCCCCTTACCTTGAGTGTTGTTGCTTGCAGTGCACGGCCATAGGAAAACGTCAGCGACCATGGTGCATTGGGGCAAGCCTCCTGGAGGGCCTGCAGGTTTTGAGTGCTCTCTTCCTCAGACATGCCACCAGAGAGAAAGTGGATGCCTGGTACAGCAGGTGGTATGCTGCGGAGCATGGTGCGCACAGTGTAGTCTGCAACCACAGCTGGAGGGGCTGGCTCAGCATCGAGGCCTGGGGTGATGTTCCATGTGTATTACCTTACTACCCATGGTGGGGGTGGGTTGCGGTTTATTTCCCACCACCCGCCCTTGTCTACACATACAACACCCTTGCACGTGATACAAATACATCATGAACACCATACCCCCAACATACACCCACACATGTATCATGGACACATCCCATACACATCATGCACACCCCACCCTCCCCCCACAACACACAAAACACACCTGGCAGGCACATGTTGGGCTTGAGCAGGATGCCTTCCAACATCACACCATACTCATTGAGCAGTCGAAACACATGAGAGTAGACACGTTCACTCCAGAATGCTGTTTCATCAATGCTGTAATCACCCTCACCCAACTGTGAGGGGTAACATGGGTGTGAGGGGTGACATGGGTGTAAGGGGTGACATGGGCGTGCGGGGTGACATGGGCGTGCGGGATGACATGGGTGTGAGGTGTGACATGGGTGAATAGATAGGGATGCATATGATGGTGGGGCATGTGATGGTGGGGCACATAACAACGGTGTACATGTTGGCAGTACATATGATGGAGGGGCTTATGATGACATTCATGTGAATAGATGCACACCAATACCACACACCGTGACTTCAGGCTCTACAATAGGCACCAACCCATTCTCCTGTGTGTGTGTGTGTGTGTGGTATTTGTGTGTGTGTATGATATTTGTGCATGTGTGGTATTTGTAATCCCACACACGCACCTGGCAAATCTGTGCATAGCGTGCCAATCCATGTGCATTCTCATGAATAGCGGTCGTAGTGGGACACCCCTCAGTGCCAATCTTAATCACCGCCCTCCACTTGGCAAACCGGGCCCCCTGCTTGTAATACGCCTGACAGCGAGACGCCAAGTTATCCAGTCCCTGGGTGGTGGTCTCCCCAAGGGGGCCCGGCAGCATCTGGAGCCCTGTGTCCACCTTGATGCCTGGTACGATGCCTGCGGATTTCAGCACGTCTACAAAGGGGACGCCATCACGGGTGCTCTGGTAGAGGGTTTCCTCAAACATGATGGCACCGCTGATGTACTGACCTGTTGGGGTTTGGTTGGGGGGTGGGGGGGTGGGGTATCATATCAGGTGGTATCACAGGGGTGAAGGTGGGCAGGGGTGGGTGGGGGGTACAGCGTGTGGGTTGTGCGCTCATGCACACATGCGTGTAAACATTGCATACACATGGTATACACACAACATATACACACACAACATACACATACCCAATCCAGGTGCAGTGTAGAGCAGCTGGCGCCAGTCACGGCGGGTATCCTCTGTGTTGTCCACACCGATAGTTGCCAGGCGCTTACCCGTTGTGGCATTGGACTCGTCAGATGCGAGGATGCCCTTGCCACGCTGGGCAATGTATGCTGCTGTTTCCTTGAGTTCCTTGGCATAGGGGTTGTCAATTTTTACATAGTTGGCGGTGGTGGGGAGCGCGGAAACGCTGCGGGTACTTTTGGCGGGGTGGCGGGTTTGTAAGGTAGCCCCAGTGAATGCGGATTTGGACAGCAATGCAGCGGGCATCTGTGGATATGAGAATGATATGCATAGCAATGCAGCGGGCATCTGTGTGAATATGATATGCAGCCAGAATACATGTAAAGTTGGCATGCACTATGGTTCTTATTTGCTAGGCGCTTTTTGGCGCACTACGCACCTTGAACAGTACGGCGATGATACTGCAATGATAATTGGGTGGGTCAATGTGCAATGAATGTTTGTACAGTTTTGTGTTTGTGAATAAAAAAATACATTCGAACACGGCCGCTTATGACAAGCTCGCTGTTGTTCTGCAGCACTGTAATATAGCTTACAAATCTTGTTCATACAGCTGTGTGTATACAGCTGCATATCAAACACTAGGACCTGCAATCATGTCGACATTCCCTTCATATTCTTCTTGACAGAGCACGTCTATCCTCGTCTTGCCGTCTTGACACAGTAGCACGTATCACATCATCGACCAACAACGAACAACAAACATCCTGATGATGGTGACACGCAATCAGGCTCTCGTTCAACGAACGTTGTACTACGCACAAACATGCTGCATGCACACAAGTGCACGTGGTCATGCAGCACTGGCGGAAACAGCTGATGTGGCACACACGCCTCGTCATCAAGTATGCTCTTGGATGCGACCGGGGGCTGCCACCGCAGACAGCCCATACAGAACAAACCACGTACACCCCACACACAGGACACCCACCCAAGCGACACATTTTACGCACGTGACCTGCGCATCACACACACCACCACCCCCCAACCCCTCCCCACCCTCGAGGACCTGCGCTTTGGACAGACATTCACCGACCACATGTTTATGGCCCGTCACGTTGCAGGTCGTGGCTGGGAAGCACCAGAAATAGTCCCCTTTGGTGCCATACCCCTGCATCCAGCCGCCCAGGTGCTCCACTATGGCGTGTCATGTTTCGAAGGCATGAAGGCATTCAAGGGGGTGGATGGCCGGGGACGATTGTTTCGTCCCGAACTCAACATGCAGCGCCTGCAACGCTCTGCACGGCGCTTGTTGCTCGCAGATTTCGACACCCATGAGTTGCTGGAATGTCTCAAAGCATTACTTCGTGTGGATGCCCGATGGCTCCCTGATCGTTTGGGGTATAGCATGTACATTCGCCCCTATATGTTTTCCACTGGACGCAGCTTGGGTGTGGCACGCAGCAACGAGTGTGCGCTCAACATTATCATGTCACCAGTGGGGCCGTACTTCAAGACGGGGTTGCGACCTGTGACGCTGTTTTTGGATGAACAGCATGTCCGTGCATGGCCTGGTGGGGTGGGGCAGTACAAGATTGGCGGCAACTATGCACCAACACTGCTACCACAGGTGAATTGGAGTGACTGGGTTGTTGTTTTCCCACATGCCTCACCGTCAGCATCCCCCATCACACAGGAGCAAGCAAATCGTGGCAGTGGAACCCCCCAGGTGGTCTACACCATTGCTCCTGCACACGCACAACACCGTGATGATGCGCTGCTTTCTGAAAGTGGTGCCATGAACTTTTTCGTGCTGATGGAAAAGCCATCTGGTGGGGGGATGGAATTGGTGACACCACCACTGGATGGCACCATCCTGCCTGGTGTGACCCGCGATAGCATCCTGCAGCTGACCAAGCAATGGGGGGAGTTTGCAGTGTCAGAGCGGCCACTGAGCATCCGGGAGATTGTCACGGTGCGTTGTGGATGATCGTGATGATGATGATGTGTGTCTTCTCTGTTGATAAGCATAGTCACATCATCATCATCATCATCATCATCATACCCCCCCCCATCATCTAGGCATCACGGGGTGGTCATCTGCGGGAGATGTTTGGCTGTGGTACAGCGTGTGTGGTGCAGCCTGTGCAGGCATTGGTGCGCGCTGATGGGGAGGTGCTGCGTGCAGACTTTGATGTGGAGGATCCCACGTCGTTGACGCGTCGACTGACACAGCAGCTGGTAGATATTCAGTATGGGCGTGTTGAGCACCCTTGGAGTGTGCCCATTGATGAATGACATGATATGATGTGCACGTCCATGGGGCTCTGGTTGAAGTTGTACATTAATGACTTTCTTTTATGACGCTCTTTTCATATGACGTGGTGTAGTTTATGACGTGGAGTTTATGACATTTAAAGACATGTACAATAGATGAGTAACACAGAGTGGTTGTGAGCCAATGCATCCCAAACTGATCGCATACACGCGTCACATGATGTCGAGCTTTGTGACATAGCTCTGAAAACACGCACACTATGCGCGCATGTCATGCAATTGCAGGTAAGGGAAAACTGTTGTCTGGCCAAGTTCATGAGTAGCACATGCATAGAAGATGCGTGCTTTTGCCTGTTTGTGCACGTGTCCAGTCTCGAAAATCAGCACATTACAACAATGAAACACCCACGACACAGTGTGGTTGCTGCTGGGTGCGGTTGATGCAGGTTTTCTGGTAGAGCAGCTTCCTCTGGACATCCGCAGCACCACCCCATCGTCCCTCGACTCCAGTGCATCCGTCTTTCTTGGTCGTCAATCCACCATTGGGGTATGGTCTGTATGGGTTCATGTGGATCTACACAGCAGTGCATTTGTGCGTGTGTGCGTGCCCCTGCAAGCATCCCCGCATATGCCCCCCCCCCTCCCCCCACCTCTAGGTGTTGTTTTCCCGCCCCGTTGTTGCACTCGGCAGCGATGCGTTCCTGGGTGCAGCCAACTCCTCTCAAACACCGTTTTCCATCAACACCAATGTCCCCGGGTTTGGGCGGTGGGTCACCACATACTTGTATAGATGGGATCCTGTGGCTGACATCCCCACTGATTTCAATGCCACCCTTGTGTGGAACACCAACTTGACCACCTTTGATGGCGTACCGCTGTCTGTCAACACAACCAGGCGATTGAAGGGGGGGACAGTGGCATTGCGATCCAGTCCATTGAGGGTGTGTGGGGGGATGGGGATATGGGTAATTGAGGTGTTCGTGGTATACATATATGTGGCCATCACATAGTGATCACACATCAGCTACCCCATCATCGCAGGTATCACAAGTGGCCGTCACGAGTGCGCGTGCTGGCAACGCAACGGGTGGTGATTGGAACGCCATGGTGGTGGATCCCACCAACACGAGCAATGTTGCATATGAAGTACCACCTGATGGGTTGGTGCAGGTGACGTTTGAGTACCCCGTCACACGCAGTATGCTACAGGTATGCATGCATATACTTGCACACATGCACCACCATATGCATCATGTATATACTCGGACAGGCACATGTTACATTCTCTCTGTACGTACATCATCACGCTAATTTTCTATCCCTCTTTTTCTCACACTCACACACACTGTGTCCCATCCCACACACCTACTCAGCCCGCGTTGCAACTACGTACCTCCAATGGCACCATTGTTCCAAACACCACCCTTACCCTCTCTGCCTGCCCGCCAGCAACAGCATGGCCAGTAGGGTCAACACCATGGTCAACACCATGGGGGAACGAGGGTTCAAATCGACCTGGGCTGGTGGGAAATGATACAGACGAGTGTGTCCAGGTGTGTGTGTATGGAGACATGTGTGTGTTTGGTGATGGGTGTATGTGCGTGTGTGTGTGACCAACACCAAACCTACACACCACCCTATTCACCTATACATTTATATACATTTATATAACCACACAGCTTTCCATTTCCCCTCCCCTTGTCGCCAACCAATCCTACACCCTGCTGCTCCCCAACAACACCGTATACAACACATGGAGTGGCCCCACCACCACCCCCATGACCATGCCATTTGTCGGCCTGCAACCATTCCTGTTTCGATTTGTACAAGGAAATGCAGCGGTGAATGTACCATATCGACGCCTGCGTATGCAGCTACGACTGGGATTGGGTGTCAGCAATGACAACAGCAGCATGTCCACAGCCAACACAAGCACCATCACAACGACATCCACGGCGATGTTGGACGCGCTGAAATCGTCGATTCGTGTGCTCAAAGTTGCACAGCTGAGCGCACCGGTGACACTCGGGGGAGGAGGGGCCGGGGGGGGGTCGACGGGGAACGAGGGGCCCCTCCCAACCCCTGTGGGGCCCCTCGTCATTGGCATACCTCCCTCCAACCTCACGCCAACCACCACCACAAGTACCTCCACCACCACCACGAGTACCTCCACCACCACCACGAGTACCTCTGTGACTGGGAGTGGGAGGGGGGATGTGGGGGGGGCTGTGGTACAACAGGGGGGGCCCCAACAGGGCCCCCCCCAGGCAACTGCGGCAGGAGTGGATGCTGGGGGCCGACGACGCTTGCAGAGCACAGCAGTTGCTTCCCTACTCCCTGGCACTACTGGTGGTAGTCAACCCCCCAAAATTACTGGTCAAAGTTCCACCAGTAGTGCCGGTCAAACCTCTGTGGATCCCCTGGCATCATACAATACCAAATCTGCGCTTGATAATGCACAGTCATTGCCATTTACCCTCACACAAGCTGCTCCTGGTGTGGTGCAGCTGGAGGTGGGGTCACTAGAGCCCCTGTGGGTGGTGGCTGTGGTGGTGGATGGCAATGATGCAGTGAGGTATGTGCGTGTGTGTTTTGTGCGTATGTATTGTGTGTATGGTTTTTGTGTGTTGTGTGCTTGCTACTGATGTACACATGCATATGTACACACCTATGTGTGTCTGTATAAGTATGCACATTTTTGTCCTTTGTAACCCTATTTCCTTCATGACATATGTACGCTACATCACTCTGTGTGCATGGGCACACACTCCCCCCCCTCCCCACACACCTCCCCACGTACACCACAGGGATGCATTTGCCCAACCCCTACAGCCCAGTCGTGGTCTCTTCACCACAGCACCCCTCGACGGCATCCTACAACAACCCGACACCACCCCACGACGCATATACAATCCCTACCCCTACCCCACCAGTGACAGCAGCAGTGCCATGCCTAGCAGTTGGGGGGGTGGGAGCTGGGGTGGGGATGCTGTGGGTGGGTTGGTGTTGGTGGATGGGAGCGATGAAGAGTGGGATGGTACATGGCCCGTGTTGATGCGTGGGTGGGATGGGCGTGTGGTGTCTGATGCAGGTTCTGGTAGTGGGGGGCCCAGTGGGGGCCCCAGTGGGACCCCTAGTAATGGGAGGAGTGGTAGTGCTGCTGCTACTGTTGGTGGTGGTGTGTCTTCTACTACTACTACTGCTGCTATGTCATTGCAGCGTGTGGGTGCATGGTCTTTGCCTGTGAATACCACCACACAGCGCGCGTCGTTGTTGGGGGTGCTGTTGGGGCAGGGGTGGGGGAGCAGCAACAGCGATGCCAAGGTGTGTGTGTTGTGTGTGTTGTGTTGGTGTGGAGGGTGGTGGTTGTGTGTGAAGGGTGGTGTGTTGGTGTGGAGGGTGACAATTGATTGGGTGTCAAATGATTGTGTGTCACGTGAGTGTGTACACATGGGTGTATGGCCACAGAACCCACCCATCCCACACACCATATGTATACTCCATACACACCCCTACCTACACCCCACATTCACACAGACACTACAAACTCTCTATGGCGACCCCAATGCATCCCATCAACTCCCCACACCTACCAATGCTGCTGGTGTGCAACCCACCCTGCTCAACACATTCCCTGCTGCAGTGCTGTTGGAGGAGGGCAACGTGTTTGCCACACAAGCATGCTGCCAGTACGTATATGCGGTTGATGTGGTTGATGTGGTTGAGTGTATGTGTCTTGAGTGTGTGTGGTTGAGTATATGTGTATATGTGGTTGAGCATATGTGTATATGTGTGCATGATAGTGTGCAATGTGTGTGTTGTGTATGGTATATATTTGTGTGTGTGTGTGGTGTATATGTTGTTGTATACGTGTAGTAATACATTGAACACACATGAGACAACATCTTCATCACACACCCCACACCCACCCACCCACATCCTCACACAGGCCCACATACACCGGCACCACCACCAACACCCCCCTCTCCCCCCAAATGCTCCAAACCACAACCTATGCAATACACACACTCCAACTGGGTGGTGATGGTGCCACACCCACCCTCCTCGTATGGGTGACCCCCCTCAAAGGGGGGCCCCCTGTACAAGGCGTCACTGTGGAGCTGTGGAACGCAACACGTACCACCAACCCCACCACCAACCCCACATTAGTTGCCCAAAACACCACCAATGCTCAAGGCTTGGCACTCTTCGCCACCCGCAATGCGTCGGGCAGTGTCGTGGTGGTGGTCAACGGTCAACGCCAGAGCGTGATTGCGGGGTTGACCACGATTCAAGCTGCCATGCCAATCATGCCACCACAGGCAGCGATGTATGTTGCACACCCACTCGTGCGGCCGGGGGAGGTGGCGCATGTGTGGGGGTATGTGTGGCAGCCTACGGAGGGGGGGCGTATACAGGTGCCCACCTTCACTGACACACGAGTACTGGTATCAGTTGCAAATGGCTTTCAGAGTGGAGATGATGGTGGCATAGCGGGGGGAGCATCTCCATACAATCCCACTGCTGCTGCACAAACCAAGGTCAACAAAACGGTCAACGTGGATCCTAAGACAGGTGTGTGTGGGGGGGAGGGGATGTTTTCATGGTTGTGTGTGTGAGTATGTGTGTTTACATGTGTGTGTGAAAGCAAATGCATGGCTTTCCCTTGTGTTTCTTCTCAAAGAAACATAATCATGCACCCCCATCCCCTTTTCACTAGGCATGTTCAACACCACGTTGACCATCCCCACCGATGCCCTCCCTGGTCCTGATGTACTACAACTACAACTGGTGAGTACAAGCAGCAGCACAAGCAGTACAAGCAGCAGCACAAGCAGTACCGGGGGCAGTACAAGGGGACTATCTGGTACAGAGGTGGTTGATACATTGACAACTGTGCCTATTGTTGTAGCAGACCCACGACCACCAACAGTCGACATGCAGGTTGGTGTGGGGCTGATGGAGTGTATGGTTGGGTTGTGCACAGTGGGGTAGTGCAGTTTGTGGGGTGTTGCATGCACATACTACTTACAGTGTATGCCTCTCACCTACTACTCTACATACACACAAACACTCCAATACACTCACACTCACATGCCGACATCCGCACATACCCACCTCCTCACCTACCCACCTATGCATCTACACCTGCACACACACAGCTTGATGCACCCACATGGTCCAATGGCACTGCACCCATACCTATACAAGTCACTGTGAAGAGCTACATTGGTACCTCTGTGAAGAATGCACAATTGACAGTATCATGGACCATCAGTGATGGTGGTACGTGTTGACCATGTGTTGACCATTGACTTTTTACCATCCATCAATACAAACTTGATGCACTTGGTGGTATCTCCCCCTGCATCATTACCTCCTCCCTCACACATTCGCCACTCCCCACCACACACCCCACCACACAGAAAACACCACCACGGGCGCCCCCAGCAAGCCAGTGCGTACAGATGAACAGGGCGTTGCTGGTTTTGACATACCCAAGCCCAACATCACCCTTGGGCAAGGCACACGCCCCTCTTGGCTCACCCCACAAGTTGCAGTGACTGTAACGTGGGTGGGTCCCACACGGGAGGTGCTGGTGGACACTGCGGTTGTTCGGTATGTGTTGTTTATGTAATGGTGGTGGTGGTGGAGGTGATGTATTGTTATGCATTGCTGTTATCTGGTATTGACAATCATACGTCATCAACCACCCTCCTCCTCTCTCTTCTCTTTCGCACTCTCTCTCTCTGTCTCTCTCTCTCACACACCCACACCCACCCACCCACACAACCCCCCTCCCCTCCTCTCCACAGTATCCAGCAGTCCCCAGTACAAATCCAGCTGTACCGCAGCATCATCACAGACCTCCCCAACATCCCCTTTTCCCTAGCCACCGATGCCACAGACCTCAACTCCCACAACCTCACTGGTACCCCTGTCACCACCACCCTCACCAGCAATACCTCCCTCACCACGCCCCTCCAAACATGCACCAGTGTGGTCGGGGGAGGGTGGAGCAACTGCACATTGGTGTTGCCAGATGTGGGTCGGTATGTGTTGCGGTCATGTGTGGTGTATAATGGCAGTGAGGCGTGTTCGGTGCAGGAGGTGGGGCGGGATGCGGCATCGTGGGCTGCAACACCATTGGATGCACACCCTGATATACATATGCTTGCCAAGGTGTGGTGGTTGTGTTGTGTTGTTGTTGGTTGCTGGTGTTGTGTGTGTTGTTGTTTTATGGTGTTGTGTGTGGTGCGTGTGGTCTTGGTGGGGGGGCTTGACTGTTGATTGTGTGTGACATGTGGTGTGCTGGGTTGTACAACAGAGCATGCACCTATGTCCTATCCATGCTGTCCCCTTCATCATGTCCCCTTCATGCTCTCCATATACACAACATGCTGTCCACGCCTTTCACGCCTTCCCACCCCACCCACCCCCCACAGCGTATCAACACCACCACCATTCAAGTCTCCTTTACCCTTCCCTATGACAACACCCAAGCCCTCTTTCTCATTGGCAACGCTCTCACCCACCGCACCCACACCCAACCCCTCTCCTCCGGCCAACACACACTCCTCCTCAACACCACCGACAACACCACCGACGTGTGTGTGGGGAGTTGCACTGTTCAGGTTGTGCTGGCCATCCCCAGACAAGACAACACCACACTAGACAACACCTCCCTGACACCTACACCACAAGATTTTATACAACCTTTTATACAAGCTCCACTAGCTTCACCACGTGTTCCTGTGTCGGTGGCATTCGACCTGAGTGCACCTCACACCATCCTCAACACACTGACAGTGGAGGGCACCCCTGTGGATTTGTCTGTTGACTTGCAGCTGGCGGTGATGCCCTACCCATATGTGCACTCGCCTGTGTACAACTTCACACCCACAGTGACACCAGGGGAGGAGGTGGAGGTGTCGGTGTTTAGCAGCGGTGGTGGTGGTGGGGATATGGAAGGTGGCATGGTACGTGGGGGTTGTGTTTTGTGTGTATGGTTGTGTGTTTACCCTTGCTGCCATGCAACAGTGTATAGACAGTATTGTGTACACATTATATTGTTATTGTTGACATAGTATCCACTTCCCTTGTATTTCACACACACACACACACACACACACACATTCTCACGCACACACTCCTGCAGGTGGTTTATGCTATAGTAGATCAAGCAGTCCTCGACCTCGTCCCCCCCAACGACGCCAACCTCACAGCCACACTCACCCCACAATACACTCCACGCTGGTCTTCCTCCTCCTCCACCTTTGCCATGCTGCCCCGGGCACATGCTCTACAACAAGTGGCCGAGATAAGCGCACAGCGGCTAGAGGGGGACCCCTGGGTGGGCCCCTCTGATTGGCAAATGAGAGTGTGGGCACCCACAGGGGCTGACGATGCCGACGATGTGTTTTTTGGTCAGTTTACGTCGAGTATTACCATGGGGTTGGATGATGGTGGGAGTGGGAGGATGTTTCCAGGAGGGGGGGTGGTTGCAGGCATGCCGACGATGGCTGTTGCAAATGGTAGGGGGGTTGTTGGTTTTTGGTGTTGTTGTTTTGTGTATGTGTGTGTGTGTGTTGTGAGTGAAGGTTTTCTTTTCCTTTTTTGTGTGTGGGGGGATGAATGTATGTATAGGTGGTATGATGTGTTGTCATGTACACTCCATACTGTGCACATCATGGTGTTGTGTGTACCATGCACACACACACTCCTAATCCCCCCACAACACAAACTCCTACCCCCCCCCCCCCCCCCCCCCCCCCCCTCTCAGAACTGGCAGCTCAACCTGCCCCCAATGCCGCCCGCACTGGCACCACCGCTGACACCATCCCAACACCCACCACCACTGCAGCCAAGACAGACCAAGGGGGCATGTATGGTGGTGTCGACACACAAGGTGGGGGTGCAAATGGTGCACCTCCACGTGCTGTGAGTGATGGTGCAGCGACTGTGTTGTGGAGGGCCCTACCCTGGAGCAATGCCACCCTGAGGTTTCCTGCACCTGACAAGCTTGGTGTGTTTTTGGAGTGTGTGTGGAGTGTGTGGGAATTGTACGCATGGGTGTTGGGGAATTGTACGCATGGGTGTTGAGGAATTGTACGCATGGGTGTGTGCTGTATTTGTACACACATGGTGCATAAATCACAATAATGTATATATACTAATATAGACTTACAATCCATATGCACCCCAAGCAAAGACACCCCTCCAACAACCAACCCCACCCCTACACCCACCCCCACCCACCCCCACAACAGGTACCTATACCATACGTGCATTCCTCATAACCCCCACCGGCCGCATGAGTCAAACCACCGGCAGCATGGTTGTCCGCCTCCCCCTCTCCATGGTCCCCGCAGGGCCCCGCTTTGTACGAAGGGGGGACCGTTTTCAAGCAGGGGCCGTTTTGACCAACACCGGCAGCAGTACACTATACAGCATCAATGTGACTGCATGGGCAGATGATACGAGTGTGTTGGTCTTGGATGATAGTGTGTTGCAGGGGGTGGAGGCTGGGGAGGCCACCCAGGTGGTCCCCTCCCTGGCTGCTGGTGCTTCAGTGGAAGTTGGGTTTGCATGGACCGCAGCAGCCCAGGGCAACGGGGTGGTGACTGTTCAGGCCAGCACCTCCTCCTCTTCCCCAAGCACCACCACCAATGGTGGTGATGCGCAAAACAGTGGTGAAAACAGCAGCCCACAGGAGGATGCGTTCACGCTGGTTCTCCCCTCCATTGCAGTACAACAACCTGTCCTGCTCGCCACCTCTTTTGTGCTCGGTGGCAAGGAAACAACACAGGGGTGGACAGAAGGGGTGGTGCTCCCTGACGCTGTCCCTAACAGTGGTGTGGTCAACACGACCGTTGGGGTTGGTCAACTCCCTTCCCTCATGGCATTGACCGCTGCGGTGAATTCAAACACACCAGCAGTGGATGCGACAGTGACGGCAGACTGGGCCCTCAGTGCTGTGGTGGGGCCCCTTGTGGTGGGGGTGTATAAAAAGGAGGTGGGGGTGGAGGGCGAGGTGGGGTATGAGGGCTTGGTGAAGAGGGCGGTGGATGCGTTGATGGTGGGGGAGGGGACCCTCACAGATAGCACGCAAGGTACGTGGGTGTGTATGGGGCTCATGATGCTCTGTCACACACCACTGTACACATGAAACACACCACTGTACACATGAAACACACCACTGTACACATGAAACACACACGTACCATTAACAACAACAACAACAACAACAACAACAAAACACTCTATGAACAACATCACACATTACACGCCCATGCATTCCACCCACCCTCCCACATAGGTTTAATGTATGCAGCATGGTACCCCCCCCTCCCACGTGACACAACCACAGCCCCCCCACCCGACCCCTACCTCAATGCGTATGGTGTGTGGCTCACTCATGAGTTGACCATGTTGACTGGGAATACAAGTAGTGGTGGTGTGCTGAAGCAATTGAGTGCTGCACGTGGTGTGTGGGCGCAGGTGGCCAACAGGTATTGGGGGGGGTTGTGAGGTGGATTGGGTGTGCAAGTGTGTGTATACAAATGGGTGTGTATGCAAAATTGTGTGTGTGTATATAAAAGGGTGTGCATAGTATAAAAGCATTTATGTGTTGTTATGTGTTATGTGAAGCATGTATGTGTATCACGGTGTCCATATGTAAGTCATGTATGTGTATCACGGTGTCCATATGTAAGTCATGTATGTGTATCACGGTGTC
>VFQP010000784.1_pt1 | contig 52283 bp, 56 predicted proteins | sample 3512351 | NCBI WGS metagenome assembly VFQP01 (sample SAMN10412372, study PRJNA504923) | tailings metagenome | isolation source: Relicate 1 Philex TSF1 revegetated site | place: Philippines: Tuba, Benguet | collected 2017-08-29 | reverse complement strand
CCAGCGCCGAGCGTCGAATCAGGTGCGGGCGGACCCACGTGTCATTGGCGCCACGCACCTGACAGTTCCTCTCCGCCATGGGCGTCCCGCAGTCGCGCCCGTCATTCTGTGCAGCGTGTCGCTGCCTCTTGCGCGCGCGCCGCAGCAGGCTCATCACACGTGGCGGCCGCGCGGCACGCAGCAGGGCCGCGCGCTTGGGCCGGCGGCGGCGTTGCTGCAGGCGCCCTGCGCTCTCTCAAAGGATGCAGGCACCGCAGCAGGTGCGGTACTGGCGCGTGGCTATCACCAGCGCTTCGTGCACAACCCTTGAATCTCAAGCCGCAGATTCAGGGCCCGACGCGCTGCTGTGCCCATCCTCACAGGCACCCGCCACGCGCATTGACACCCATCACGCAGCGGTGGGCGTCGCGCCGCCTGGCCACCTGGCCACCTGCACGCCTGGCCTGGCCAAGTCACGGGCCAGGCCAAGACGCTCGAGCCTGCCGTCAAGACTGCCTCGCGCATCATGCCGCCCCAGGTACCACAGAGGACCCAGCGCCGAGCGTCGAATCAGGTGCGGGCGGACCCACGTGTCATTGGCGCCACGCACCTGACAGTTCCTCTCCGCCATGGGCGTCCCGCAGTCGCGCCCGTCATTCTGTGCAGCGTGTCGCTGCCTCTTGCGCGCGCGCCGCAGCAGGCTCATCACACGTGGCGGCCGCGCGGCACGCAGCAGGGCCGCGCGCTTGGGCCGGCGGCGGCGTTGCTGCAGGCGCCCTGCGCTCTCTCAAAGGATGCAGGCACCGCAGCAGGTGCGGTACTGGCGCGTGGCTATCACCAGCGCTTCGTGCACAACCCTTGAATCTCAAGCCGCAGATTCAGGGCCCGACGCGCTGCTGTGCCCATCCTCACAGGCACCCGCCACGCGCATTGACACCCATCACGCAGCGGTGGGCGTCGCGCCGCCTGGCCACCTGGCCACCTGCACGCCTGGCCTGGCCAAGTCACGGGCCAGGCCAAGACGCTCGAGCCTGCCGTCAAGACTGCCTCGCGCATCATGCTGCCCCAGGTGCGTGTGGCGCATGCTTGCGCGAGCTGTGGCGGGGCGCAGGCAGTCTCTCTCTTTGGCCCCGGGAGCAGCGAGACGATGCTGCGCTTGCGCTGACGTACCGCGTGTCTCTTTCGCTGCTGATGGGCCGCACGCAGGCAGAGCCTCCTGTGGAGGACGACGACCACGTCGAGTCGTGCCTGTGAGCGCGGCATCGCCCTGACTGTCGGTGTCGCGCGTGGCGGACCAAACAGGTGGGCGCGCGCTGTGTGTGTGGGGGGGTGCTGGGGGCGCAAGCGCAAGTGGTGCGGGCGGGAGGGGCGCGCCACACCAAGCAGCAGGTGAGGAGCGGCGGGAAGGGCAGCGCGCTGGCAAAGCGGAGCTCTCCAGCGCCGCCTCCATGCTCCATCCTCCAGCAGCAGCAGGTGCGTCGCGCAGAGCCCCCAGGTGAGGGCGGACATGCATCACGAGCTGGCTCACACACCGTGGTGCTGGATGCTGGCCGTGCCGAACCGCACCGCGCCCGCACCACAGCGCTGCCGGGTGGTGCTTGAGTGGGTCAGCATGCCTTGGCCGTGGCGCGCGCGCAGCTGGACTCGCAGGCTTCGCTCACCGTGCACCTGCTGGGCGTGCCGCACCTGTTTGAGAGCTGGCGAGGGCAGCTGCTTTGGGCCTATCGTCGCGATTCGCGTCAGGGTGGGTGGTGCCGTCGCATGACGGGCGGGCGATTTCCTGGCGGCCATGAGCGCGTGCCGTGGCGTGCTTCTGCACTATCGCTCACTGCACCTGATGCTGCTCCACAGGCGCGTGCTCCAAGCGCCAGGAACCTGCCTGTTCAGGTGCGCCTGCGCTCTCTCGACTGCGCCGTTGGGTGTGGGTGAGGTGCGCCTCTCGGCTCTGCCACTCGGCGCGGACGGGCCCGCTCCAGAGCCAGCTCGCACAGAAGTGGCAAAGGCGATGGCGAGAGGCCCGAGCGTCGTGTTTGTCGCACTCTCTATGCGTGCAGACGCCCAGACGTACGTGAACGCTGGCATCGCCCACCTTGGGCCTTCAGGTGCGGATCTCGTGCACTCGCCGCAGACACAGGCACGCCCACCATGAAGCACCCGCACTGCTCACGCGTTTGACCCTGGCGCCGCGCCTTTACAGGACCTGTCATGACCTCGAGCGGCCACCCATCTCAATGCCTCGCGCGTCTCGCTGCTGCTGGACGTGGCGGTGCGCGTTTGACATTAAGCAGTGGGGCGGTGGACGGGTCTCGGCATGGTGGAGGCGTGGCTGGCCAGGTCTGCTGCTGCGGCTGGTCCTCATCCTCGCACCCAGCGCCTGCAGCTGCCCACGTGGGGGGCCCGTCGAGGATGGTGGAGGCACCCCGCGGTGGGCCAGGCCGCTTGGGGCACCTCGCGCCGCTGAGCAGCCTGGATCCGCGTGCGTGTGCTGGATGCTGCCTGCTTTCCCTGGTCTGGAGCTTGCGGTGCTACCACGCCGCTGTCATTGACACCCTCCCTCGGAAGCTTGAACTCAGTCGTCAGCGCACCAAGCAAGAGCACACAGCAGCGGCGACGGCGCTCCCGCACGCACACACGCCCTCAGGCAGCACGGAGCCGCAGCACAGCACTCCCACGCAAGCGGCATGCGGCGCCCTGCCCTCACGCCAGCCGCACGCGCCAGCAGCCCTCGCGCCGGCCACAGCAGCGCGCACTCGATCCTCACGTCGGCGCGCACGCCCGCAGCCCTGGCGCCCTGGTGCAGCGCGTGCATGCCAGCGGCCACAAGCCCGAGAGCCACACGCCGCTGCTCACGCCGGCCGCCGTCACACCAGCTGCGCCAGCTGCTCCCGCATGCGGCCGCCATGCTCCGCCTGCCGCTCTGGGGGCGCCCACGGCACGAGGTCCAGCGCCGCGCGCAGCAACGCGCCCGCCTGCTCCCTCCTGCAAACCACACACACGCCACGCGTCCGTGCCGCTGTCTCCGCGCTGGCGGCGGGCGACGCATTCTCTGGCCTGGCCTGGAGCCTTCGCGCTTCCGCGCGTGCACGCAGCGACGGGCGAGCACCACTCGCCTGCCGAAGCGGGCGTGGTGCGCGCCGCGGTTCCACGCCACCACCACCAGCCGCCAGGCAGTCTCGGGCGGGAAGCGGGGCACGGCAGGCCCGCCTGCCGCGGCCTCGCCGCCGCTGCCGCTGATGCTGCGCGCCGCGGGGATGGCGGCGCTCTCCTCGGGCCCCACCTCCGCCACGCCGTCAGCGCCGGCAGCTGCGTCTGTGGGCTGCACGCGCGGCGTGGTGCTGCCGGCGGCGGCTGGAGTGGGAGCGAGATTGGGGCAGGCGCGCTGGATGAGCGCGAGGGCGCAGCGCAGCGCTTCGAGCAGCATCGCGTCGCGCCCCTGCTCCTCGTCGCTGTGCCGCTGGTGCGGGATGCCGCCCTGCTGCTGCTGCTGCTGCTGTTGCTGGCACACGTCCACACACTCCGCGATGACCTGCGGGCGCGGTGAGCGCGCTGCTTGTGTGTACCTGGTGGTGGCAACCCTGTTGCCGTGTCTGCAGGGTGCCGGCGCCGTCACGCAGTCCCTCGCACCTGCGCCAAGAAGCCCACGTCCACCGCGGCGTGCGGGGCGGCGGCCGCGTCAGGGGCGGCGGAGGCCGTGCCGCCCGCCAGGGCCTCAGCGGCCAGGCGGAAGCAGGCGCCGGCCAGCGCGGCGGCGCGCGGGTGCTTGCGGCCGGCATCCTGGCCAGCGTCTGCGTGCACACATGCGTTGCGCGAGGAGGAACGAGAAGGAACGTGTCGTGAAGGCTGCCTGGGCTGGTTGCCCAAGGGAGCGAGTGGCTCACCAGCGGTTGAGGTGGGCACGAGCAGCAGGCTGGCGAGCTCTAGCAGCTGGCGTGGGAGCGGGCGGCGTGCCAGCGGCACGCTAGGCAGGCGGTGCAGCAGCGCATCGTCGAGATCCTGCGGGTCGTCCGACAGCTCTGCAATGAGCACGTCCTGCGAGTGAGCAATCAGGCACAGATTGTAGGCTCGATCTCTGCTGTCGAACGAGGTGGCGAAAGCCCGCAGGCGGCGCTCACCTGGAAGTTGAGCTCGCGCTCCAGCTCGTCGGCGACCCCGGGGCCAGCGCCCGCGCCCGTGCCGCCCTCGTCCGTCTGCATCTCGGTGTCCGCCCCCTCGTGCTGCGCGTCGCTCGCCATCGCGGATCGTGCGATCCACATCATCCTGCGCGCGCGTGAGCGCCCGCGCACAGCTCGACCGCCGCCCCGCCAAGCCTCGGGAGCCGCGCGTGTGCCTCCTCTGCAGAGCCGCAGCTCTGCAACTCACTTGAGCGCGAGGTGCCACGAGCCCAGCCGCCTGGCAGGGTCCTCGCGCCCCACGGTCACGGCGCCCACCACGGCCAGCGACGCCGCCCGCGCGCGGTCGTGGCGCGTCGCGGCGGTCGGCGCCGGGTGGTGGGTGAGGAGCTGCTCCGCCACCACGAACGCCACGCAGCTGGGCTGGGCGCACGAGTCCCCACCTGCGACAATGTCACTGGGCAGCGTCAAGCGAGCGCGCCTCCCACGCGCAACGGCGCGGCGTGGGGATCGCCTGCGCACGCACCTGCGGCGCCGCCGACCTGCTGCGCGACGCGGCTCAGCCACTCGAGCGTGGCCACCGCGTCGTTGCGCTGCTCGGCCTCGTGCTTGCCGTGCAGCCCGAAAAAGGCGTCAAAGCCGAGCTTTGTCAGCCTGCAGGCAGCAACGTGCACCGCATCCACCGCCCCGGCACGCATCGCAAAGCGAAGCAGGCGGCGCGCAGGACCTAAAACAATACAGACGACACGCCGCGCACCGCTTGCTGATGCGGTTGAGGAGCGCGGCGAGGCCGGCGTACAGGTCGTACACCCGCGCCAGGCGCTCCACGTCTGCGGCCGCGTCCGCCGCCGCCTCCGCGCTGAGCGCCTTGAGCTCCTTGGCCGCCTCTGCATACTTGTGCATCAGCTGGCGACTCAGCTCCTTCCCCTCGATGTGCCCTGAAACGGCGCCTGCCGCGACGCGCGGGTCCGCCTGGCCGAGCCTGCTAGAGACGCACGCACCAAGCGCGCGCAGGGCATGGCGAGGCCGCCCCCACCCGCATCACCGGCGGGCAGGAGCTGAGGGCCTAGAGCTGCGCGCGCGGACGAGCCCGCCACCACAGGACGCACTGGGGCGAGGCGCGCAGCTGCTGGGCGCCCGCGGCGCCACCGCCTCCGGCCCCACCGCCGTCGTCGTTGTTGTAGTCGTCCACCATGTCGTGGTCAATCACCTGAGGGCCAAAGGGAGGAGGAGCGCGTGGGCGGGCAGCAGTCTCTGCAGCAGCATCGAGGGAAGGCCAGCCAGCCACCTGCGCCCCAACTACCCACGCCGCAGCTCACCTCGAGGTGCGGCTCACCCGGGCCGCCCCCGGCACCGCCGGCCCCCGCCTCGGTCGTGTCCATCTCCTCGTCGTCGCCGCTGCCGCCGCTGCCCACGGGCAGCGCCGCCAGCCTGCACGGAGAGCGCGTGCGGCAAACACGCGCTAGCGGCGGCGCAGTGCGTTCCGCGTCCCTTTGGCCTCTTCACCACCTGGCTCACTGACCGGTGCGCAGAGGCAGGAGCGCCGCGCACGCCCTCGTCCATGCCCAGCAGCGGCGTGCCCGCCGCGCTGCCGGCGCCCGCCTGGAGGGCCAGCCAGGGCACGCACACAAAAAGGTGGGGCAGAGGAAGTAGTGGGTGCAATACGGGCGCGCCCTGGGGGACGAGCTCACCAGCTCGCGCACCAGCAGCGGTGCGACGCGGCCCGCCCCCGGCGGGGCGCCCATGAGGCCAGCGTCGCCGCCGGCCATCTGCGCGTCGCCAGGCGCCCCCCCGGCGATGCACGGCGGCGTGGTGGCGGGCGCCTTGAGCAGGGCCCCCGCGATGCCGTGGGCGCGCGAGGCAAAGCCTGACGCCTCCTTGCGCAGCTCGGTGATCTGCGGGGCCGGGGCGCGCCATCAAGCTTGCGAGGGGTGACTGCAACAGACTCCACACAGACCACCACCCTGCAGGCCACAGTTTTGCGTGCCCACTCGCCTGCTCGCTGGCCTGGTCGCGCAGGTCTGACGTGGTGGCCTCTTGCAGGATGCTGTGCAGTTCGAGCAGCAGCGAGGCGCTCTCCTCCAGCTCGGCGGCCACGATCCTCAGCTCGGCGGCCGCGGCGGTGGGCGGCAGCGCGCAGGCAGGCATCACGGGCACGCCTGCACGAAGGACAGACAGAAGGGTGCAGCGTCGAGGAATCCTGGCTTGTCACGCCAGCACGCTCTCGTGCGTCACTTAACGCAGGCGGACGCAATCTGACCTGCGCCCGTCGCGGCGAACGCGTCGCACGCCGCGCGCGCCAGCATCTGCACCTGCGGCAGCGCGAGTCGCCATCCCGCACAACCTGGGTTGAGTTCGATGCTGCAGGAGGAGGTGAGGCAGCGGTGCGTCTCTTCCAGACTTGGCCACAGGGCTACCGGCTCACCCTTTGCGCCTGCTTGACCCAGGAGTCACCAGGAATGGTGAGTGTCGCGTCGAGCACCTTCAGGCCGGCCGCCAGGTCGTTGAGCTTCAGGGCGCTCTGCTTGATGCCCATGGGGTCCTCGTCCGCCGCCGCGCCGGGCGCCTGGGCGCCTTGCGCCGGTTGCTGTGTGGCTGGCGGCGCGCCCAGGGGGGAGGCGCCTGGCGCCGCCGCCGCGCCCGCTGTGGCGCCTGCCGCGGCCAAGCCGCGCAGCTGGTGCGCAGGCGCTGCGCCCGCCACCGCATGGGCGCCTCGCGCCGCTCCCGCCGCGCCTGCGGACGACTGCAGCGCGGGCGCCGAGGCCGGCGTGACGGGCGCCGCGCCGCTGGCCTGCGCGGCCGCTGCTGCCCGGCGCTCCTGCACCATGGCAACGTGTTCGTGGCCGTCACGGTTTGTCGTGAACGGTATCAGCAAGGCACTCGAGTGCTGGGGTTCCTGTTGTGCTTGGATTAAAACCCCGCACCCGGGCTCGGGCCAGGCGTGCTCTGCACGTCCTCATGGCCCCGTCGAATGCGTCCACGGGGTTGAAGTTGTCGCATCCCGAGCACCTGCATCACCAGCACCACGAGAAGGCTTCAGGCGCGTGCAACCATGGAGAGCCTGCAGCCCGCGTCACCTCCTCCTCCGCCATGCGCTCACCACCTGCGTGCAGCAGCACGTGGCGTGCACATCAGTGTTGCCCGCCTGTGGGCACGGAGACGCCAAGGCACACGCGTGCTACCAATCCTCACCGCATGGCCTGGCCGTCGATCTCCACGGAGTGTGCGTTGCGGCAGGCTGCGCAGGCGCCTCTGAACAGCCTGCAGCTCGTGTACGTGGCGATGCAGCGCTGCGATGCCTGTGCTGCGTGCGGAGCTGCAGGTGCTCTGCGCGTTGCGCGTTGCGGGCGAGCGAGCAGCAGCGCACGCACTCGACGTCCTCTGTGTTGCACTGCCCCTTGCACGCTGTTATCTTGGGGGGCATCGTGTCCGCTGTGAGGAAGCACGCCCTGCTCCCGACCCGCTGGCCGACCGCGGTGACCTGCACAGAAGGCTGCACCAGCAGCGGCACCAATGCGATGACGAGGCCGCTGCCGCAGCGCGAGCGTGAGCGCAGCGCAGGCCCACTCAACCACCAAGGTCTTGCGAGCTGCACGCGCACAACTCACGCAGCAGGCGAACACGAATGGCGGACACGAGCTCGTGGCCCGCGCTGGAGGCCATGGCGGCCGCGCTGCAGCGCCAGGCCGCCCCCGACGACCCGCCCACCCCACAGCGCTCGGCTGAGGCCGCGCAGCCCCGCGACGCAAAGCTCGACAGGCGGCTCGTCAGGGCCGTGGTGGAGCAGGTGCTCGAGCGGCTGCGGCACCGGCCCTACATCCCCGAGATGGTCAAGCAGGACGCGCAGGACATCAGCAAGGACGTGCGCTGCAGACTTCAGCGGCTCTGCGGAGAGACCTACAAGTTCACCGTGGACGTCCTCGTGCAGCAGAAGCACCCCCTGCTCAGCTGCGGCACCACCTCACGCACCTACGCCGACGCGCAGCGCGACGTGGCCGTCGTCGCCCACATCCAGAACGAGACGCTGCACTGCACCTGCACGGTCGCGGGCCTCCACTTCCCGTCCGCACTTGAGAGCCCCCGCCGGTGAGTTGGCAGGGGGGTGCGGTCGTCTCGTATAGCGCAGCGCGCGGGGGACGGGCGCTCGCACACCGCCACCACCATTGCTGACCGCGCGCTTGCAGATGCGCTACCAATGAGGCTTCTCTTCCTTCTGCGATGGAGACGTAGCGCCACAGCATCGGCGGGAGTGCGCCGCCGCGCCGCGCCGCACACACCTGGGCGCGTGAACAGCTGCGCCTGCCGCCCACCGCGCCTGGCCAGCTCGTGCTCAATGCGTCCCTTGGGCACCGCTCCGCGACGCGTCCTGCTTCTCCAGAGCGCGCTGCGTGCAAGGGTTGACCGCATCTTGACCCGTTCGTCTGCCCGCGGGTAGGCGAATGCAGCGTCGGGGCCCAGCCACCAAACGACGGCAGCGCGAGGGAGAAGCGCGCGGCGCACACACTCAATCGCGTGGCAGCAATCGCGTGGCAGCAATCGCGTGGCGTCGCTCACGACGAACGCGGCCATGGCTGGCGCGGACGGACAGGCGCCGCAGCAGCAGCAGGAGCAGCTCCTGCACGAGTGAGCGCCGCGTGGCCCCTGCTGATGCGCCGAGCCCTGGCGCCAGTGGTGCAGCCTGGTGCGTGCAGGCTCGCTCCGCACGCTCGCCGCGCCACCTCGAGGTCGCTTGGGCGCGATGCGAGCGCAGGAGGCTGCAACAGGTTAAGCGCAGGATGGCTGAGCGCAACGCGGCCGGCATTTTCGCAAGGATCCCGGCCGCGCCTGAGGCCGAGGCAGGTCTCGTCCCCGTGCTGGGCGCCAGCACCTCGCGCGCCCAGGAACCCACACCTATGCAGTGAGTGCAGCAGGCGTTGGACACTTGCTTGATGCACCAATGGGCGGCCCTTCACACCGCCAGTGACAGCAGCACGCGGCCGAGCCGATCGCGCCCCGCACTCACATCCATGCATTTGCCGAGCGCGCGGCGCAGGAAAGCGCAGGCGGCCGCGCTGGCCACTGAGCAGCTCATCAAGGCCCTGGCCCCAGACACCACGCAGCAGGGGCCAGCTGGCGAGACGGTGAGGCTCGCCCGGGCGCCACCGACCGTGCAAAGCGGGTCACGCATCGCTCCTGGGGGAGGGGGGGAGGGGGCTCACCAGGCTCCTGCTCCGCTGCAAACCCTGGGTGCAAGCCCCCTTCTCTATATTGCCGCGCAGTCGCGCAAACGCACGCCATCCGACCCGGGTGCGGGCATCGCCGGCGGCCCTCTGGCCGGCCCCGCCGCCGCGCCGCCTCCCGGGCCGGAAGGCACCGACCACCAGACACAGGGCCATCGCAGCCGTCGCGCCTCGGCCGACGCCGTGATGACCACCACGCCCTCCGCCGCCGCCGCCGCCGCCGCCGTCGCCGTCGCCGTCAAACCATCCAGCAAGCTCACCAAGCAGCAGCAGCAGGCGACGGCGCCCGGCGCCAAGAAGCCGCAGCAGCAAAAGGGCAAGGCGCGCCAGGGGGCGCAGGTGCACTCCGAGGCGCTCGAGTGGCTGGGCCACTCCTTTAGCAACCTGCACCAGCTCTACAACGCACAGCTCATCGCCATGCGCGCCCCTGGCTCAGAGGGCAGCGACGCACGCAAGTACGAAGAGATCGACGACTTGTGCGCGATCCAGGAGGGCCTGGTGGAGGCCGCGAAGGGCCAGGGGAGCCTGCTCGACCAGCTCCCCTTCACCTGGTCGTTCGGGCTCTACCTCACGGCCCCCCCGCCCGGCAGCGCCTCCAAGGTGAGGGAGACCGGGGGCTCGCGCTTAATCTGCACCCTGGCGCACTGAGCTGGCATGCGGCATCACCCGCAGCTCCGTGTCGGCTGCGGCGTGGTGCGTGAACGCAGGGCGACGGAGCGCCGGCGGCGCAAGGAGACGTGGACATGACGGACGCGACGGGCGCGGGCGAGGGGCCGGCCGCGCCGCGGAGGGGCGGCGCCAGGGGAGGCGCGGCGGCGGGGCGGCCCCTGGGCGGCGAGGCGCGAAAGCAGCCCGCGGCGGGCCAGGCGGCGGCAGGCCTGAGCGGGGCCGGAGGGGCGTCGGTGCGGCGGGCCGAGCGCGCGACACACCAGGTGGGTGGGCGCCGCAGAGCGCGACGGGCGAGGTGGTGGTTTGCATGGGAGGCCCGCAATGACACCGTGACCCTGGGAGGCGTGCCTGCTTGTGCCTGTCTTGCCGCGCAGGCAGCCGCCGGAGCGGCCGGCAGCAGCGGCGCCAAGGCGCAGCAGACGGGCGCCCACCTGCAGGCGCAGCAGCAGCAACGGCTGCCAGTCAGGGGCAGCCGCGTCGAGGCGCAGGTGCGTGATCGCGTCGACCAAGCCCGGCACGCGTGTGAGCTGTCCACGCGCGCTGCCGTGGTGGTGGTGCACGGCTCGGCTTCGGCTTCGTCGTCGTCGACGGGGTCGTGCTCTTCTTCTTCTTGGCGCCGCACAGGTGCAGCACGACGTGCCGCTGGATGACGAGCACTCCGCGGCGGGCGACGACGGCCAGGTGCGCGCGTGCTGCGCTCGCGAGTCGCTACCAGCGCGTGCTCTCGCAAAGCGGGTGCGTGGCTGAGTAGGACCTCGACGTGCTGCGCGCGTTTTGGACGCAGGCGCACGTCGTGGACGGCGAGCTCGACCGCCTGGACGCAGAGGTGGAGCAGATCGTGGCGCAGGTGCGCAGCACCCGTCCGTTCTTGTGCGCAGCCCTCTGGCCACGTTTCGCGGTGCTGGTGGGGCCGGCAGTGCTGACAGACCATCACGCGCGTCACGCTTGCCGTCCACGCAGCTGCGAGGGCAGTGGGGCCGCGTGGAAGAAAAGCTGCGCGCGGCGGGCAACAACCTGGACAAGCAGGGCGCGCTGGCGTCCTACCCCGAGCCAGTGTGGGCGTTCCCCGAGGTGCTGGGCTGGCTCGCGGACGAGCAGGTGCGCGCTCGCGGCGCAGATTTGCGTGTCCACTCTCGAGTCCGCAGGGGCGGCGACAAGACGCTGCGCGACGGCGACGAGACGCTGCGCTGGCGCCCCGTGGCACGCGCAGCTGGTTCGAGGACTGGCGCGTGGCGGCCTCGGCCTTTGCTTCCTCAGCGTGGGCGTGCAGCTGCTGGCCACCATGCTCGGCCACACCAAGCGGCCCCTGCGCGCCCTCACCGAGCGAGACCTGGCCGACATCGGCCAGAGCCTGGGCGAGCCCGCCGCGATGCTCCTGCGCAACGTGCAGTACGTCCGGGGGGACCCGGCGCGGGCCGACGCCGACAAGGGCCTCGCGAGGCAGCGCCACTTGTCGTACCTGCTGCACCTGGCCGGAGTCCTGGACCCCACGCCGCAGAGTAAGCACGAGGACACCGTGGACATCCACCTGGCCCTACCCGCGGAAGACCCCTCGCTGCTCGACCCACTGGGCCCCAAGGTGGACGTCGAGGGCATCACCAACCTCTACAAGAGCGTGCGGCGGCGGGCCGCCGCCTTCTACGCCGGCAGCCAGCAGGACGCGGCGTCCATCTTCGAGCTCGAGATCATGGGCGACCGCGAGGGAGTGGTCCCGTGGAGCAAAACCACCGGTCTGCCGCGGGCCCTGCACGACATGATGAGCTTCAGCACCTACTACACGTGCACGTGCCTTGGCTGTGGCTACAGCAGCGCGCCCAAGCAACAGCGGCAGGCTGTGCTCGTGGTCGGCAACGGGCTCGTGCAAAGCACGGGCGTTGCCGCCAACCAGACGTACACGCCGCACTTCAACATGGTGCGGGTGAAAAGCGCGTTTCTCTTCAGTGTTCGGTCTCCGTGGGCAAGCGTGTTGGTACGCGCTCCTGTAAAGCCGTTCACGCTGGCAATGCCTTGTTGCTCTCTCCCTGACCTGCAGAGACCGTGCCCTGTGTGCCGCTGGAGCTTCGTCAGCCCGGACCTGCCTCTCTCCGTTGCCCTCACCGAGTGGCTCCCTGACGAGGAGAAGAAGCTCTTCGCCACCTGGGCCAAGCAACCCACGGTGCGCTGAGCTGGACATCCCCGTGCACGCTGCCCAGCAGCTGTGTGAGATTGTTGCGATGGTTGCTCCCTCTCAGTCCCTCCCTGCATCACAGGAGAAGGGAGACGAGGAGAAGGCGTGGCGCGTGCGAGCCATGGCTGAGCAGCTCGGGCTCTGGCAGACCGAGGGGGGCATCAGCGTGCCAGTGCCAGAGGTGCGTTCGAGTTGCCCAGGCGTGTGTGTCGCGAGCCGGGGTGTGGTATTCGCACACGCCCAGCCCCGGACCCCCTGTGCGACCTGTGCGCTCACCTTTGCTGCCACGCACAGACGTACGTCCAGCCCAAGTGGTTTGAGCACGTGACCAAGATGAAGGCCCAGGCGGAGCTGCTCAAGAACCTGCACAACCCCAAGCGCCCAGTGCAAGCCCTCCACCTCTTCAGCTCGGTGCAGGCCTACCCCGCCCTCGTGGAGGAGGGGTTGGAGGCGGCGCCCGAGTTCCTGTGCCTGTCGCTGCGCAACTTCCGGTGCTACCAGGGAGCCACGCGCATCACCATCGACCGCACCATCACGCTCCCCGTGGCCAACGGGACGATGGCGACCTACACCCTGGCAGGTGAGGATGGGGCTGCTGCCTTTGGAGGGGCCCGGGACTTGCAGACGCGCTTGCAGAGTTGGCAGCAATCCTCACGGTGCTCTGCTGTGTTCAACTGAACTCGCAGCGTACGTGGTGCACACCGGCACGCCACCCGTGCTCAGCAACGCCTCCATCGAGGTCCGCACCCGACAGTTCCAGCAGGCGGGTGGGCACTACTTCATGGTGCGCCGGGTCGGCACGCGGTGGTACTTGATCGACGACGACGCCGTTGAGGACCTGCTGCTGGACCAGGATGGCTTCCCCGCCGCGCACATGCTCCAGCACGAGTCCAACGTGTACATGGTGCTCTACCAGCTCCACAACAGCAGCGGCTGATCCCTCATTGCCCTCTGTCACCGCCGTGCTGCCGTCACGCCTTGTTCGTTTGCCCTCGCCTGCTGGCCCCATTCTCTGCGCCTCTGCTGTGCCCCAGATGCTGCACCTGCTCATTGCCCCTGGCCTCTGCCTCCCAGTGACCTGCCGTCCCCTCTGATCTGTGCAAAATGACCTGCTAGCCACCCGCGCACGCCGCAGCTCGTGCGTCCGGCGAGCAGAGAGCACGTCAAGGGAGCAGAGAGCATGCAAGGGAAGATGAGAGCACGCGGCACGCGGCGCTGACGGGCGACGGGCCGCCTCGACGTCGCGCCTTGTGGCGGGCCGCTTTCCTCGGCCTTCTTCGTGGCCACCTCTTCCCCCCCTCGTCTTGTCGCGCAGCGTGGAGTCCTTGGCCTCCTCCTCGGCGCGCTTGAGCTGCCTCTCTCTGCATGTGCCGGCCTGTGGCGCCAGGATGGCGAGCCGCTCGATCGCGACGCTCTGCTTCGCTCGGCCTGCGCTGCGGTTGGGGTGCTCCGCGTGGACGGGGCTATCTATCACTCGCCTCGCCCCGTGCCAGACGGTGGAGCGGAACACGTTCGAGGGGCGGCGAGGTCGCGACACGTGGAAAAGGTTCGAACCAGCGTGGCCGGGCAGATGTTCGCCAGCATCGTCGAGGCAGAGTGGCCGCAGGAGTCCAGCGAGCCCAGGCCTCCGCGCCTGGACGTCATGGGTGCGCCCAGGCCCCCGCAGCTGCTGGGCGTCGCAATGGCGTCGCAATGGGCGTCGCCCTGCTGCAGCACCCACGCCCCTCGGACGACAGCCTGGTGGGCCTCGTCGACAAGGTGTTCGAGCGCATGGGCAAGCACATGACGAGCGCGAGGATCAAGGCCAGGGTCACGTCGCCACCCTCCTCGCTCAACGTGCAGTTCGACCCGGCGCAGCTGTTCGAGTACGTGATCGACAGCTTGGTAGGTGGTCGCTCCGCTTTGACGGCGCGCGGGGCGAAATCGAGCTGCGCAGCACACGCAGCACACGCTGGCGCTGCCACCTCGTCTCTCGCGCTGCGCAGGAGCTGTGCAACGCCGGGACGCTCGAGGCCGCCATCTACAACCTCGTGCGCTTCGAGCGCTGCGAGGTCTTGGAGTGCCGCGACTACAGCTGGTGCCGCCAGGCCACGGTCGCCACACCGCACTACTTGCTGTCCCTGGGCTCCGAGGAGCCAATCAGCCTCGGCGCCGCGCTGGGCGCCGCGTTCCGCCCGCACGCTTTCGAGGGGCGGCGGTGCGGCAACCACGGCAAGGACGTCACGACGGTCGGCCTCCAGACGGTGCCCCTCGACAGCGCGCCCCCCCGGACTACTTGCTCGTGACGCTTCAGCGGTTCGTGGTGGCGGAGACGGCAGAGATCGACGCCAACGGCAACAAGGTGAAGAGGGCGGTGAAGACGGAGGTCCCCATCGTGGTGGAGGTGGACCTGGTGGCGCACTTCACCCGCAAGGAGGTGCTGCCCGCGGAGTCGCCGCCAACCGACTCGCCGCCAACTGAGCGCTGGCGCGTGTGGCCCCTCGAGTGCCGCTACGAGCTGCTCTGTGAGTTGCCAGGGGAGGGCGGGAGGAACCCCAGGAGCCCATTTCCAGGCCGCGCGCGTGTGCATGCGGTTTGGGATCCAAGGTCTGCGCTCCCTCTCGCGCTACTGCTACAGGCGTCATTGAGCATGATGGGGACGCCGAGTTTGGCCACTACATCACCTGGCGCCGCCACGGCGATGAGTGGGTGCGGATCGATGACGACGACGTGCAGATTGTCACCCTGGTCGAACTGCTTGAGACGGCGTCCGCTACTGGCAGGTGCTTGGTCTTCAAGAAGAAGAAGATGCAGGCCACAAGGGCCAGCGCCTAGCGGCTGGCGGCTGGCGCGTGCGCCCGAGCCTGTGGCATGGACGGCTCTCTGTCTGGGGCGGACGGGGACGCCCTTCACGCACTGCTTGGCTCACGCACTTGTCGCTCAGGCCGGGCCTGGAACGCATCTGAGTCCCGTGTCTTTGCCCGCCCCGCCGATTGAGCTTTGCACCGTTCCAAAACTGAAATCCATTGGAGAGCTTCACCGTGGCCTGCTCAGCGCCGCCAGCGCACGGCAGAGCGCGCCCAGCACAACTCCACGTTCCGCCGCACACGACCCAACGAGGCAGCAACACCACCAACAGGCGCGCCAGGCCACGCGTCACGCGTGACGCCCCAGCGTACGGAAAGAGGAGCCCGCCGCCACCATCACAGAGCCACGCGCCCACGCCTCGGCGCCTCCTCTAAAAGTCCAAGTCGAGGTCGCAAATCGCCAACATCAAGTCGTCATCCATCTCGTCGATGCCGCCGCCGCCGCCCACCAGCGACGCCACCGGCCTGCGCACCAGGAACGCACACGACATAGCGCACACCGCAGAGCGCTCGACTTCGGTGCCAGCAGCACAGCAAACAACGTCCACCAACCCTGGCACACCCGGCCCGCGCACTCACGGCGACGCCAGGCCCGCGTGCCCTCCGCCCAGCGCGGCACCGGCGCCGGCGCCGGCGCCCGCCGCTCCGCCGGCGCCCGCCACACCGCCAGCGCCCGCCTGTGCAAGCACGCAGGGCGCCATCACTTTGGCAAGCAGGGCGCTGCGCCGCTGCGAATGGACAGGGGGGGGGGGCGCTGTTGTCCATCCGCACGGCGAGGGCTAACAGCCGCCACCACGCGCGCACCTTGAGCGCAGGGTTGATGGGGGCCATGCCCACCCACGTGTGGTGCAGCTGGGAAAACCCCGAGGCGAGCGCCTGGACCTCCTGGGGCGCGGCGCCACCGGCGGGGGGCTGCTGCGCCGCGCCGCCCTCAATGCGGGAGCGCATGTTGGCGGGCTGCGGGAAGGCCACGGTCGGCAGCGGGGAGAGCAGCAGCGCGCCCACGGCAAAGTGGATGTCGCGCAATACCATCCAGGCGCTGCGCACCAGCTGGTTCCACTGCAGGGCAGCAGGGTGAACACACAGAACGGCAAGAAAGCAGTAGAGTACAAGGTCAGCTGTGCGCACGCGCGCACATCAGCCCAAGAATGACAGGTCGAGACGGACAAGCAGCCTCACGGTGGTGACGGCCAGGTGGTACGCGCCGTCAATGGACGCGCGGCACTCGAGGAGAATGTCATGCGTGCTGTCCAGCAGCTGCCACAGCTCGGCCAGCCACTGCATCGCCTTGACCAACTCCGCGTGCCCGTCCAGGCCGCGTGCCAGGGCCGAGCGAGCCAGGACAGGCGCGGCGCCTGTTCAGGGCACAGAACCACGGGTCAGCATTGGCGCGTGTCGCCCTTGCGACGAGGCAAAGGGTGAGTGAGAAAGAGCTGCCACAAGGGCTGCAACGACTGCACCGCCGCACCGTGCGGGTAGAAGACGTCACACGCCGCCTGCGCCGCGGTCTGCACCTGCACAGCCCATGGCACGCAAGGTGCACGGACACGCGCGCAAAGGTGTCAGCAGACAGCACGCGGTGCAGAGCACTGGTGGGCCCTGGGCGGCGCGCTCTCACCTTGTGCACCAGGTCCGGAAGCTGGGCGCCGCCCTCATGCTGCGGCGCCAGCAGCAGCAGGTCGCGCACAAACTCGGCCAGGTTGCCGAGGCGGTGCAGGGCCACATGCACGTCAACCTCCAGGGGCGCCTCCGCCTCCTCGCCGCCTGCGCATAGCGTGGAGAGCCCGGTTTGGCATTTGACGCACGCTGGCGGCAATTGCACGCACCAAAGTGGGCCGCAGCCAGAAAGGCCACTGACACAGCAGCGGGTGCTCTCACCCGCCGCCTCCTCCTCCTCCTCGGTTGCCTCGCTGTCGCTGCCCTCGACGTCTGGGCGCGCCCGCTGCCGCTTGCGCGTCGTCTCCTCACCCACCTGCGTCATGGCGATGCACTGGCACGCCGTGGGGCCCTTGGCGCACCACCTGGCCACTTCACGGCCGCCGTCCTCCACATACCTGAGCGCTCCTCACCAGCTCCTCGAGCCGCGCCACCATGGCCTGGCCCAGCACCTCCACGGCCAGCACCCGCCCTGCACGCACAGAGGCCAGACACTGTAGGTGCGAGGAGCGTGCAGCGCAACGCCACCACGGTGCCAAGCCAGCATCAGCATGCACCACTCCTCACCTTGCGCAGGCTCCATGTCCCTGAAGCGGCCCAGGGACACCTTGGTCCTGCACCTGCGCAGCCGTGCACGGGTGGGCCAGGTCCCTCACAGGATCAGACACGCTTGCTGCGCGCACACATCCACACAAGGTACCTTGCGCGCGCACCTGTCTCCCAGGATGTACGCTCCGGCGCTGACGCGCTCCGCCGCCTGCTCCTCAGTCACAGAGCGGCCCAGGAACATCATCTTGCGGGCGCCGCTGCCCAGGCGGACGCTCACGTCTGCCTTCCACTTGCTCCGGCCCATATCAAAGGTGACACCCTTGACGTCGCTGGTTGGTTTCCCACCACGCCTGTGTGGTCAGAGCACACGCACAGGAGCAATCATGCTGCTCCACCGCGAGGGCAGGGATGCCTGCACCGGCACCCACATCTGCCCTGCACAAGGTCTCCTGATGCAGCCCACTTCTGCACCTGAGGGTGGATGCCGCGCGCTCGTCGCCCTCATCCCCAGCGTGCGCCTCGGCATCCTCCTCGTCAGGCCCCGCCACCATGCCATCGTCGTGCGGCACCTCCACCTCCGTGCCGCCGCCAGCGTGCGTGGCGGGTGGGGCGGGCAAGGTGCTCGGCCGCGTGAGGTCCTCTGCGCGCAGCTGCAACACATGGAAAGGGGGGAGACGGCAATCGGGATCACGGCCTGTGTCTGGTGACCAGCGCCCACACTGGGGCGCAGACGAGTGCTTGTGCAGCGCCAGCGGGCCTCGCGACGGCGTTTGAAGGCGCCACTTGGGGAGCAAGCGGAACCAGGCCCACCTCAGCGGGGCGGGCAGGCACCTGCGGCGTGCGGATCTTGGCCGGCGATGCCAGGAGTTGCAGCGACACCTGCGCCAACCATCAACAGGTCTGTCACATTGGCCGGAGGCACATGTCGCACACGACTTTTCATCAGGGCCCAGCGACACCCCACCTGAGTCAGCAGGGCGTCCCCGCCGACCGTGTGGTTGGCGGTGCCCTCCGGGGCAGGCGGGCCCGTGTGCTGCTGTGCTGCCGGGCGCAAGCCCTCCTCCGCCCCGGCCGCCTTCCCCCCCTTGACCGCCGCCGCCGGCACCATGCCCACCTCCCCAAGCCCTCGCTGGGTTGCTGACGACTGCGGCGGCGGCAGCGCCACGCTCCACTCCTCGCCGCCCATGGCGTCAACGCCGCCCGCCGCACGGCTGGCGCACAGCAGCTCGCTCAGCACCGCGGCGTCCCCCTTGGCCCGCTTTGACGCAGGTTGCCCTCCGAGTGGCAGCTCCGCCAACGCCAGGATGGCGCCGCCAGGGGCCTCTCGCAGTCGGCTCTGCGGCGGCCCCGAGCCTGCCCCCCCACCGGCCGCGTCGGTCAGCGCCGCCGCCGCGGCGCCACCTGCCGCCCTGGTGTGGTCGTGCTGCATGCCGTGAACCTGGACACGAGCAGTCAGGCGTGGAGCGACCGGTGCAGCGTGAGGGACGCAGCTGCATGCCGGGGACAACAGCCTGCGCGGGGACTGTCCACGATGAGCGGTTCAACACTGTCCTGAGTGCTGGAGCGGGCCACTCGCTTGACCTCGACCTGTCCCACTCACTCGGGCGGTACCACTGGGCGCGGCCACCACGGTTGGCGTGGGTGGCGCGAGCGTGGCGCCGTGCGTCAGCAGGAGCGCCTGCTCACCATCCGTGAGGCGCAGCGGCAGGAAAGGGGGAGCAGGCGCGGAGGGCCGCGTCAGGTGAGGCTGGACGGGAGGCACGCCACGCTCAAAGGGCGCCAGGACACCACACACGCTCGCATGGTTCGTCTGGCAGACGGCGGGGCAGTTCAGCGGCCAGGTCAGCGCCACAGCGCCTCACCTGGTCGTCGTGGTCGTCCCGCAGCCTCATGCTCTCCGGGCCTACCATGGCGCTGGCCAGCGCGCCGCGTACCTCGCCGGCCACCTGCCCGCCAGGCTCACCGCCACCAGCTGAGGCCAGCGCCACAGGCCCCACACCGAGCATGAGCGGCGACGGCAGCGGCGGCCGCTGCTGCTGCTGCAGCGTATCCAGCACGCCCAGCGCCGCTCCGGCGCCCGCGCCCCCGACCGGGCCGAGCTGCAGAGGCGGCGCGCCGCCCTCGGCCTGGTGGGCGGGCGCAACCTCCGCCGCCGCCAACAAGTGCACGGATGGGTGCTGCAGCGAGAGTGAGATGCGTGCGATCTTCATTTCTGCAGGCGTAGCACCACTGGTCGGGGAGGCGCACGTGGTGGCGCGAGTCGCGCGCACCGACAGGGCCACTCACCCCTGCGGCTGCGTAGCGAGCGGCGGACGCAGCCTCGGCGGCTGTGGCGCTCGGTGCCGCGGCGGCTGAGCTTGACGTCGGTGTGGTGCGGGAGGTTGGTAGCGTCCGCGCTGCCACGCTCCGCACGCTGCGGTGGCGGCTGGCCGTGGGCGTTGGCTGGCCCGCCGTGGGCACTCCACCCTGCAGGACAACACGTGCTGTACGCGGATGCGAGGGCGCACGCAGCTGCGCAGCCTGCTGCGGTCGGTGGCCGTGGCTGGTGTCGCCGAGCGATCGGTGCTCGACGCCGGGCGGCCCCGCGCCGGCCGCAGGATCCTCCATGTCGTGCGCGCGGCAGAGCGTGAGCTCGTGAGCGCTGTGCGTGCGTTGTGCAGGGGCAGGGTCAGAGGGTCTGGCGCCATGGCTCGGCAGCACAAGAAGCACTCGCTCAAGTGATTGGCACTAAGAGACATTTCGATTGTCATCAGACAGCAGGGTGCTGCTGGGCCCAGGGGGGCAATCTTGACGCGGGGCGCCTCGGCGCTCCAACGTGCTGTCTCCCGGGCGCACAGTCAAGGAGGGCTCTTCGCGCAGCTGCTCGGTCGCTGAAGCTCCTGGGCGATCCTCAGGTCAGTGCCGCGCGCATGAGGAGCAGGCGGCGCGCTGCCGCCGCGCGACAGCCGGGCGGCGGCGCTGCGAACCTTGCCCGTGGTGGTCCTGCCACGGTCGTCGACACCGCAGCCGTGAGCTCATGGTAGCCCATTCGCGGCTCAGCTCGAGAGGATCGGCACGGTGGGGCCTCTCCGGCACTGGGGGGCTCCTGAGACACTGCACCGGCGCCGGCCGTGGGAGCCACGCTCGGCAGCAGCGGCAGCAGCCGCACGACTGAGTAGAACAAGGTGCGCCCCTCAAGTGATGATGCCGTAGGCGCGACGCCGCCCTGCTTCTGAGCGCAGGGGCTCCTGGCGCAGGGCCCGCGGTGCAAGCCGTACATCGTGGCGCCGTCACGGTGCGCCAGCGGGACGCTGCGGTTGCTGAGCTCTTGCCAATGGCGTCAATGGCGCACGTCTGCCTGGTGTAGGGACACGCCCAGCAACGGCGTCGCCGTGGATGGGGCGGGAGCGCGCCAGCGACGCGCCGAGGCCTCTGGCCGAATGAGCCTGCTGCGGCCGCCCCAAGAGGAGGGGCACACGCCGCGCTCGACTGCGCAGGTGGGCGTCCCACTCATGCAGGGGCAGCACCGCGGGCGCTGGGCGCCATGTGGGGCCGCGGCAAGCCGGCGCTGCACAGCGACAGGGGCGCTGTTGTGTCCCCCCGCAGGCCCGCCGCCTTGCTGCGCTGGTCGCCGGGGCTGCTCCGGGGACGCCGAGCGCATGGGGAGCAGCTGGCGCGGCCACTGGCCGCCGACGCCACACAGGCCCGCGGCGCCCAAGAAAAGCTTGCCAGAGGCTGAGCACCACAATCGTCAGCACCGCAGCCGTGAATGGGCCCAGCTCCAGACGCAGCCTTCTCGCCGGCAGCAGCTGCCTCGTCGGCCCCAGCTGGAGCGCTTCGCACGGCGCTTCGCACGACCGCCAGGCGTGGAAGGCCCTGCCCTCTGCGGGCTTGGGCCGTGGCCACGACGACGGGATCCTTCATCACGTCCCCCTGTGCCCTTCATCGCTTACAGACGTCGGGGCCCCGGGGGGCAGCGAACCAGGCACACATGCGACGCCAACGCATCCACGAAGGCCGCCAGCGCGCCCCACCTCACGACTTGCCCAACACCTCGAACTCCGGGGGGGCCACGGCGGCGGGTCTCCCGCCGGGCACCCCTCCCGCGCCGCCAGACTCTCGCTGCTGCCGCCTGCGCCCCGCGCCCGCCTTGGCTTGCTGCTTGCCTCCTCTCGCGCCCGCCGCCTGGGCGCCGCCCGCCGCGGGCCCCTGCTTCTTGCCCGACGCAGCCTGCCGGGGACTGCTGGCCCCCCGCCCCGCGCCGCGCGGCCCTTGCGCCCCCTCGCCCTGCGCCTCCGACCCCACCGGCACCTGCGCCGGGGCGTCGTTGGCGGGGCAGTTGGAGGGCCGCGGGAGGCCCTCCTGCCGGTAGAGCGTGATGGTGTAGCCGATCTGGTGCACGCTCACGCAGTCGAGCAGCTGCTCCAGCGCCTGCGCCGCCGCCTTGCGCTCCAGGCCGCAGCCCTCGCCCAGCCGCACGCGCACGTACTCGTGCTTGCCCAGGATGTCCATGCAGGCCGACAGGAACGTCTGCGTGATGCCCTGCTGCCCCACCTGCGCGTTTTCGGCACGGCGGCGAGCACTTTCGTGTGGCCGCCCGCCGCAAAGGAACACCCTGGTTCCGGCGGGAATGCGGCGGCCCGGGCGCATTCCCCGTACGGTCACCTGGATGTTGAGCAGCGTCTTGTTCTTGGCCGCCGTGTTGGCCGCGGTCCTGAGCGCCTTGATGGACTTGTAGTCCAGCGCGCGCTGGTGCCGCTCAGCCGGCAGCGGCAGGCCCAGCTCCGCCACCAGCTGAGAGCCGTCCAGCGCCTCCGGCGCGCCACCGTCGTCGTCGAGACCGAGCAGCACGGTATCATCGTCGTTGTCGTCTTGCTCGCCGTGGTCCGGAGCAGCAGCCGCCGCCGCCGCCGTCGGCACTGCCCGTGTGCACAGTAGCTGTGTCCTGCTGCTGCCTGCCTCAACGGGGCCTTGGTTGAAGCCCGCAACGTGGCATAGACTGATGCTGCGCGCTGCAGGAGCCGCCGTGAGCGCCTGCGATGGTGCTGCGCTCCTGTGCGGCGCAAATGGCTGGCGAATGCCCGCTGCGACGCGCTGCAGCCACAGCACCTGATGCGCCTGCTGCTGCAGCGCCGCCTGGTGCACGCGCGCTGCCATACCGCGCTGGGCTTCTGTGCGCCCGCACTTGAACTTGTGTCGCCTGCTCCGCTGCTCGCTGGGCGCTGTCAAAGGCGCCGGACGCTCTCGGCACGTCGAGCTCTGCAGTGCTCGGCTGCGCACGCCGGCGCCCGGGGCGGGCGTCCGAACGCGACCTCCAGAAACGACCTTGTTTCGGCCATGCGCGCTGCGGGCGAGCACAAACGCGCTTGTGAGCACACGCCTGCGCTCAGGTGACTAGTCTAAGGCGCTTGGCGCTCTGCGCAGCCCAGGACAAACATCCCCAGCCGCGCTGTCACCGCAACCGCCCCGGCGTGCAGCCCGCCAGGGCCGCCAGCCGTGGAGGCCTCCATGGCTGCGCCGGCGGCCATGGTGGTGGCCAGCAGCCGGTTCGTTGCCGTCGAGCATGACCTCCTGGCCAACAAGTACAGGGGAAGGGTGCGAGGGCCGGACGGGCGCATCTACAGCACGCCGCCGTGCGTCAAAGAGCTCGACGCGGCAGTGCGCGTGGACAGGTGCGTGACCGCCGCGCCCTCCGCACAGCAGCGCTCTGCCGTGCGGCAGGTGCAGGCCCGTGGCCTGCAGCGGGCCACTGCGCCTGTTCAGCGGCGACGTCGCCCTCCAGCTCGCACGGCCAGCGCGCCTCGCAGCCCTGGCCCAGCCGCGCTGCACCACACTCAGCGGCAATCAGACTGCGGAGCGTGCTCTGTGTGGTTCCTGGTGGCGTGTGCGTGCACACGCTGGCGGGTCGTACGGCCCGTGGCGGCACCGGCGGGACCGCAGTCGGGAACAATCTCTGCTCAGACAGCACGCGCTCTCCCGTGGCCGCAGGCTGCTGTACAAGGTGCTGGGCCCGGGCACCACCAACTTCCCCCTGCAGGCGACGCTCATGCAGGAGCTGGACGCCCTGACCCTGGCCGAGGTGGAGACCTCGCTCAAGTGAGCACTTGAGCCTCCTGCAGGCGCACATGCCTCGCCAGCCGGGAATGGCTCCCGCCGCCGGATGCCGCCGCGCACTGGGCGGCAGACTGCCAGCCGCGTGAGGCGCAGCCTCAATCGCCTGGCGGGGGCCTGTCCCACCACTCGCCCTGCCACACGTGCCAGCACCACGCTCTGCCGGGAGGGGACCAGGCCCCGCCTGCCTGCGCCAGAGCGCCTCCCCCGCCCACGGCGTGCACGCAGACCTCACGCCTTCGCGCCCGCGGTGCTTTCCTGGCCCGGATGCCCGCAGGCACGGTGCGCCAAAGGGCTCGAGCCAGTACCGCGGCGTGTCGTGGCGCCGCAAGCAGGGCAAGTGGCAGGCGGACATCCAGCTGCCGCGCGGGCCCGTCATGTTCCTGGGCATGTACGAGGACGAGGACACGGCCGCCGAGGCCTACGACATGGCCTGCATCACGCTCCGCAGCAGGTGCGCGGCGCGGCGGTGGTGGCGCAAACGCCAGGGGGCCCAGGCGACGGTGCCGCAGCGCTGTCTCGTGCGTCAGGCAGCTAGTGACGTGGCAGACCGACCGGCTTTCTCACGGCGACGTGCGGTCAAGGTCGTGACGGGGCTCGTGTACCCGCCCCTGTGCGCTTGCGCCGTGCTTGCAGCCGGCACTCCAACATCAACTTCCCGGACCTGCACCGGGGCATGACCAAGGAGCAGAGTGCGTGCGCGCGGTGCCTTGGGGTGTCGTGCCTGCGCGGCTAGAGCTCTCAGCTGCCACAGGGAAGCCGAGCGGCGCACGCAGACATGCGCCCTGCTCCCCCGCCAGAGTCCCACCACCGCCGCACCGTGCTGTGCGCCATTAATGTGTGTGCTGCCTCGCCCTCTGCCTGTGCAGTCCGCGACCGCATGGTGGAGCTGCTGGGCGAGCAACGCGCGACGCGGATCGAGACCTACGTGCCTGGCCCGCCAAAGGTGCGCGCGGCGCTGCGGTGCGCTGCGCGCAGGCGCCACACAGCAGCATAGCGGCCGCGTGCGTGCGCTGCCTCCCACACAGCCTGCCTTAGCATGAGGCTCGTGGACTGGCCGCGCCCGCTGACGCGCCGCGCCCACGCTTGCGCTCCTGTGCCTGCCCGCAGCCGAGTGAGTGGAAGCCGAGGCCGGCGGCCGGGCGTGAGCTGACGGGGTCGATGCTGGACAGCTCTTGAAGCGCTTGCCAGCGCGCCCCACTCGTGCAGCCTGGCAGCGAGCGCCAGCACCTGCCTTTGCATGGCGTCGCGCGCGCGCCGCCTGCACCGCTGACTGCTAATGATTGCAGAGGGGCACCTGGCCAAGATCAGCAAAGCCATCAACGGCGCAGGCGCCGTGGCGCTGGGCGGCGGCTGGGCGCCTCTCCCGCTCGCGCTGGCGGAGGCGGGCGGCGGCGGCAGCGGCGGCGGCGCCGCGGCGCCGTTCCCGGCTGGGCTGGAGGAGCAGCGCGACTACGTGGCCCAGCTGCTGCGGCAGCCCCAGTGGAGCCACCTGCTGCCGCAGCTGCGCGCCGCCGGCCTGCCGCCGTCGTCCGTCGAGCAGACAGAGGAGGAGATGGCAGCGGAGGAAGAGGAGGAGGAGCACGACGAGATGGTGGGGGAGGCGGAGGAGGAGGACTACGGCGGCGGCGCGCACGAGGAGGAGGAGGAGGACCACGAGGAGGAGCTGTGAGTGTCGCTGTCACCGTCGCCGCATTCACTCTGCGTGCTTCCGCGCGGCGCCGTTTGCGCATCACTGTCTCCGCAGGAGGACGCAGCGATGCCTGTGCTTCAACGGGGTCTCTCTGTGCGCTGTGTTCCACGCTGCAGGGAGGAGTTTGAGGTGGACCTCTCAGGCGTGGGCCACCTGCTCGACCAGCCCATGGACGCCGACGCGCCTCCGTCCCCAAAGCAGCGGCAGCCCTCGCCACCGCCCGCAGTCGTCGCGGCGCCGCCCCCCGCATCCGCTGCAGCAGCAACCACCGCCGCTGCCGCCATCTCCATGCAGCAGCAGCCCGCGCCGGCTCTCCCGTCTCCGCCGCTCGCGCCAGTCGCCGCCGCGCCACCGGCCGCCGCGCCAGCGCCACAGCAGCGGCTGGGAGCGCCGCCCCCGGCCGCCGCGCCAGCGCCACAGCAGCGGCTGGGAGCGGCGCCCCCGGCCGCCGCGCCAGCGCCACAGCAGCGGGTGGGAGCGGCGCCCCCGGCCGCCGCGCCAGCGCCACCGCAGCTGGGAGGAGGAGCCCCGGCGGCAGCGCTTCCGCCACCGCAGCAGCAGCAGCAGGCGGGAGCGGCGGCTCCGGCCGGGGCGCGCCTGCCCGCGCGCCCCTCTGAGCTGCTCGCAGCGCTGGCGGCCATGGCGCCTCCGCAGTTCCCGCTGCGCCCCGGCGCAGCGCAGCCACTGGGCGGCGCCGTGGGCCGCGCGCAGGCGGTGGCGGCGGCGCTGGTGGCGGCGGCCAGGCCCAAGCCCGCTGCGCCTGCTGTGCCGCCGGTGGTGGCGCAGCAGGGCGCAACGCAAGCGCCGGGCCGCCCACTCGGCGCTGTCACCGCACCGCCGCCGCAGCAGCAGCAGCAGCAGCAGCAACGACCGCAGCCCCCGCCGCAGCAGCCGCAGCCCCCGCCGCAGCAGCAGCCGCAGCCCAGCGGCGGCGGTCAGGCGGAGCAGGTCGCTGGGCAGATGCGGGAGGCGGCCAAGCTCAGGCAAGCGCCGGCCGCCGCGCCCACGGTGCGCTCGGTGGCCGTCACGACGCCGCTGGCGTCTGTGCCGCCGGCGTCAGCGGCGGTGCCCGCGGCGGGGAGGGAGGGCGGCGCGAGCGTCACACGGGCTGGGCCCACACTGGCGGGGCCCGCGGGGCTGCCAGCTGCGGCGGGCTCGCCGCGCTGCCTGGTGGCGCACACGGCGGAGGTGGTGCGCGGGCCGCAGGCGCCTGGGACCGCGGGTGAGGAGCAGCCGAGCGTGCCGGTGGTGACGGCGGCGGAGGCGGGGCGGCGGCCGCAGGCAGGAGGGGGCGCCAGCGGAGCGACGCCAGGCAGGCGGGTGTGGGCGGCGCGGGCGGCGGGGCGGCAGCCGCTTGCGCCGGGCGCGGCCAGCGTCGCGTGGCTGCAGCGCGCAGCATCAAGGCCTGCGCAACGGGCGGAGCAGCTGGACGAGGAGGAGGAGGAGGAGGCGGCGGCGGCCGGGGGTGTGGTGGTGGTGGCCGTCACGGCGGCGGCGCCCAAGCAGGCCATGGTGCAGCACTTGGCGCCGGGCGCGCTGAAGCGAGAGCAGCAGCAGCAGGCGCCGGCGGCGGAGCAGAAGCCGCAAGGCGCGACGCCGCAGGAGCAGCAGCAGCAGCAGCAGCAGGGCTTGCGTGGGGGCGGCGACGCGGCGCAGCAGCAGCGACCGCAGCCCCCGCAGCAGCAGCAGCCACAGCCCAGCGGAGGCGGTCAGTCGGAACAGGTTGCTGGGCTGATGCGGGAGGCCGCCAAGCTCAGGCAAGCACTGGCCGCCGCGCCCACGGTGCGCCCGGTTGCGCCGGAGCAGAAGCTGCAGGGCGCGGCACCGCAACAACAGCAGCCACAGCAGCAGCTAGATAGGCAGATCGTCAGGGCGGCAGACGCCAGCGCGGCGTCAGGCAAGGGCCAGCCGCAGCCAGAGGTGGCGGCGCGCCAGGAGCAGCAGCAGCAGCAGCGGCGGCAGCAGATTGTAGGAGCACGAGACGTGGCCCCAGCTTCGCGCGAGGTGGCCCAGACGCGCCTGGAGGTGACGGCGGCGGCAACCACGCAGCCACTGCCGCAGCAGCACCAGCCGCAGCAGCCACAGCAGCTGCCGGAGCAGCCCAAGCGCAGGAGCCCAAGGGGCGTGGCGAGCAAGGGCGACGCCAAGGAGGGCGCGACAGCACCGGCGGCGTCCTCACCAGCGCCGGCGGCAGGAGCAGACGCTCCAGCGCGGGAGGCGCGGCGCAAGTCTTTGCAGCCGCCGGCCCAGCCAGAGGCGGACGCCGGCGGCGCCCAGCCGCAGCCGCCACCAGCGGCTGCGGAGGAGCCGGCGCGGAAACGCAGCCGGCTCTCGGTCTCGGCCGCCGCCACGCCCGTCGCCACCACGCCCATTGCCACGCCCGCCGTCATGCCACGGCTCACTCGGCAGCAGTCAGCAACCGTCACCAAGCCCGCCAGCGCGGGCGCCGCGCCCACGCCCACGGCGGCAGCAGGGCGCACGGCGCGCGGCGGCGAGGGTGAGCCACAGCCGCCTGCGAAGGCGGATGCGGGCAAGGGCGGCGGGGGCCAGGCACCGGGCGGCAAGGCCCCTAGCCCCCGCCAGGGCGCCACCCGGCCGCCAGCAGCGGTGGCAGCACCACCGCCAGCCCCCAGCAGCAAGGCCCCCAGTCCCCGCCAGGGCGCCACCCGCGCGCCTGTGGCAGCAGCGGCAGCACCGCCTCCGGCGCCCAGTTGCAAGGCCCCCAGCCCAGGCCAGGGCGGCACCCAGCCACCCGCAGCGGCAGCAACACAGCCACCGGCGCCCAGGGGCAGGGCACCCAGCCCCCGCCAGGGCACCTCCCGTCCGCCTGTGGCAGCAGCGGCACCGCCGCCGGCTCCCAGCGGCAAGGCCCCTGGCTCCCGCCAGGGCGGCACCCAGCCGCCAGCGGCACCGGCACCACCACCAGCCCCCAGCGGCGAGGCCCCCAGCCCCCGCCAGGGCGGCCCCCTGCCGCCAGCAGCAACGCCAGCACCGCCGCCAGCGCCCAACGGCAAGAAGGCAACGGCCAAGGAGGGCAAGGGCCAAGCGGCGGCGGGCGGAAAAGCGGACGGCGCAGCAGCCGCCAAGGCCGCTCCAAAGGACAAGGGCAGCACGGCGGCAGCGCCGGCGGCAACGGCAACGGCGCCAGCGCCGGCAGTGGCCGCCCCAGCCAGCGAGGGAGGCGCGGGGGAGGAGACAGCAGCGGGAGCGGAGGGCGGCGAGGGGTCCAAGGCTGAGGGCGGCGGCGGCGGCGGCGGCGGCGGCAGCGCTGGGCCGTCGGGCGCGGCGGCGCCGGCTCCCGCCGTCAAGGAGAAGAGCCAGTACCGCGGCGTGTGCCTCCACAAGCAGCAGGGCAAGTGGCAGGCCGACATCAAGCTGGTCGGCAACAAGTCCATGTGAGCCCTAGCCAGCCACTGCTTCTGCCCATCGTTCCCCCGGCACTCAGCGCACACGCAAGCGTTTTGAGGAAGTGCGACGGCGCAAGGGCCGCACGCACATGTCAAGTTGTGCCAGGTGCCGTGCTCGCGCGTGGCTTGGACGAACCTCTTGATCTTGACGTGGCGGTTGCTGCCTGGGCGCAGGTACCTGGGCCTGTACGCGACGGAGGAGGAGGCGGCGCGCAAGTACGACGCCGGCGCCTTCATCTTCAGGGGCAAGTGAGTGCACAGGACAAGCGGTCCGCCCTCCTTGCTCGCTCCACGCCCGGCGCACCGTGTGAGAGGGCGCGCTGAGGCCGCCGCGCTGGCATGCCCCGACTCTAGAGGGCGTGGTGGGGCGCCTCTCCAACGCCTCGCACGCGCCTCGTGCACGCAGGGACGCCAACTACAACTTCCCAGAGGACTGGAAGGGCCTGCCCGCCAAGGACGGTGAGGCGCGACGCCCCTCCTCCCATCGATCAAACGCCACGCCCCTGTCGCCGCCTTGCGACTCCTGCGCTCGCCAGGGCTGCCGCGTCACCCACCTGCACGCGCGCAACAAAGCTGCTGCTGCGCCTGCCTGGTTCCCTCGCTTGCCGCGGCGCAGCGCGGGCCAGGGCAGAGGAGCTCCTGGGCGCCCAGCGCATCGTCAAGCTCGAGGAGTACAGGGTGAGCCTGAGGGAGCTAGCAGGCGCCCAACACACGGCGGGGCCCGGCAGCAGCCGCAGCCGTTGCCGCTCACGTGCGGCAGCAGCGCGTCTTCTCGCCGGCTGCTTTGGACGTCCCTGCCGCAGCGCCCGTCCTTTTGCACATGGCGCGCGTGGCCGCAGGTCAAGCGGCAGGGCAGGATGGCCGCCGCCGCCGAGCGCATCGCAGGTGCGGGGGCCACCTGTTCCGCGCCCCGCCGCACGCAGCTCACCTGGTCTGGCGCGCGCCCGTTCCTCCCGCCACGCATCCAGCCCTTTCCGTGCGCTGCCAAGTTGCAGCAACGCGACGCTGCACGCCTGACGGTGCTGCCGGTGTCGATGCCTGGCTGCGTCCGCAGGCGGTGGCGGCGCCGGCGCCGCGCGCGGCACCAAGCGCACCGCGCCCGCCGGCGACGCCGCCGCCTCGCCCAAGCGCCCCAGGCCCGACGCGCCCGCGCCCAACCCCGCGGAGAACGAGGCCCTGCGCGGCGCAGCGCTGGCCGCCCGCCTCCGCATGCCCTCCATCCTGGACCCCCTGCCACCCCTCGAGCCGCCCACGGCACCGCCCACCGTCCCTGCGCCCCCCGCCCCCCCGCCCGCCGTTCCCCCGCCCCCCGGCCCCCCGCCCGCCGCTCTCCCGCTCGTCATCCCCCCACCCATCGTTCTCCCGCCTGCTGTCCCCACACCCGCCGCCCCGCCGCCCACCGTCCCTCCGCCCACCATTCCCCCCCCCGCCGCCCCCCCACCCCATGCTCCCCCGCCCGCCGCCCCCGCACCCCGCGCTGCGCCCGCCCGGAGCAAGCGCCGCGCCCAAGCGCCGGCTGAGCCAGAGGAGGACGAGCAGGAGGAGGCGGAGCAGGAGGCAGGCGACGAGGAGGAGGACCAGCACGAGGAGCAGGAGGAGAACCAGGACGAGGACGAGGACGACGACGAGGAGGATGAGCGGTTGGAGCGGCAGCGGCGCGCGTTGCACCGCAAGCTCCCCCAGCTGCCCGCCAACGCCGGCCGTCAGGCAGCCGACCTGGTGGCGGCGCTGCTGCAGCAGCGGCCCCGGCAGCTCATGCCCACCCTCGCCGAGGGGCCCTCCGGCGTGGAGCCGCCGGCGCCGGCGCAGAGGGCGCGTGCCCTTGCGCCGCCGCCGCAGCAGCAGCGGCAGCAGGCGCCCAAGCCGCAGCAGGCGGCGCCGCCGGCCGGCGCAGCGGTGCCCAAGAGCAAGCGGCGGCTGCTGCAGCAGCAGCAGGCGCGGCAGGCGCAGCAGCAGGCGACGGCGGCGAGGGCGGCGGCGCCCTTGCCGCCTGCCGTTGTGCAGGCCCAGGCGCGGGGCGCGGCGCCGCCCCAAGCGCGCGACGGCGGCCTGGGCGACGCCAGCAGGAGCGCCGCCAACATGGTGCCCGGGCGAGGTGCGAAATGCAACGGTTTGCCGGCCCTCGCTGGCACCACGCTCGCTTGCAATGCGGGCGGGATGGAGAGTCCACAGGATCAACTGGCAGCGGTTGGCACGTGCACAAGCAGAATCGCCGCGCCGCGCCGCGTGTGTGCGTGCTGCAGGTGGCGACCACAACACCTTGACGGCCCCCGCGCCTGTCGCCCTGCCCTCGGCGCTCCGGCCGCCCGTCTCCGCCATCTCAGCGCTGCGCCCGCCCGTCTCCGCGCTCCTCTCCCACGCAAAGCCCGCCGCCGCCGCCGCCCCCGGCTCCAGGCCCCAGGCCCCCGGCCCCGCCGGCTTTGCGTCCCCGGCGGACGTGCTGCGGGGCCTGGCGTCCGCTGGCGCCACGGCCGCACGGCAGGCGGCGCCGCTGCTGGCGAGCTTCCTGGGGGCGGGGCCGCTGCCTCGCCAGCAGCCGCAGCAGGCGGCGGCGGCGGCCCCCTCGCTGGGCAAGGAGAACAGCGGCAAGGGCGCCGTCGCCAGGGTCCCTCTCAGGCAGACCAAGCGCCCCGCGCCGCTTGTGGCGCCTGGCACCGCGGTGGCTCTGGCCGGCGGCGGCCAGCAGCAGCAGCAGCAGGCGAGCGGCGGTGCACAGGCCACCAAGCGGCGGCGGGAGTCCCTGTGAGCTTGCTGTTGGAGCTTGCTGCGCCCCGCGTCAGGTCTTTGCCTGTGCAAGCGCGCCAGAGAGGAGCAAGTTGCAGGAGAGGAGAAGCACCAGGGAAAGGAAGCCAAAGCAAAGGAGCAGCGGCTCTCTCCGCGAAGGAGGAGGTCGCCCCTGAGGGGGCAGCGACAACATGCCTGCCTCTGGCGGGAGCGACCTGGTGCAGACCATGGACCGTCTCGATGTCATTACGCCTGGCGTGACGACCAGCCTGCAGGTGTGTGGAATTTGCTCTGCACGCGCTGCGACCGAGTGCCGTGCCGTGCGCACGGCATTGACATTGCCGTGCGCACAGCGTTGACCGCCCGCGAGACGAGGGCGACGGGGCAGACTGCAATTGCAGGCCGCACTGCGCGCGTTCGCTGGGCTCGGCCGCGCTCTGGCGCGCTGCTCGTCCTTTTGCCGCGTGTCTGGGGGAAGCAAGCACAGCGCAGCGATTGGCACGCACGCAACGCATTCGCAGGCAAGCAGCAGGCTCAGCGATGGGTACGATGGGTGTAAGCTGCGACAGCGGCGGCAAGGACGCCTGCGGGCGCTCGGGCACACGTGGACGGCCGGTGCACGCAGCAGTTGCCCCTCTCTTGGCACTCACCCTGGAGCCCTGCAGGACTTTTGCAACCTCGCGCTCGAGAACATCAAGGTCTACAGGCCGGAGATTTCGCGGCTCGACGCCAAGACTGACGCCATCAACCAGGAGCTGCACCACCTCAACACCGATGTGCACAAGGCCCTGGTGAGCCTGCTGCTCAACTGGGATGCTGCTCAGCTGGGATGCTATCGGCTCCGCGCGGCAGGGGGAAAGCTGGTCTTGGCAGGGCGTGCGCAGCAGCTCGGTGCTGTTCGCGCGGCTCCTTTGCCCGCAGAATGTGCGCGAGGAGGAGCACCGGCTGGTGTGCCAGCGCTGCAGCTTCCTGGAGGAGCGCATGAGCAAGCTCGAGGCGCTGGTGGCCGTGCTGCCCACGTGGAAGGAGGACCTGGTGAGCTCACCTGTGCTGCAGCCGCAGCACCAGGCAGCACCTCACCTCGCACTGGGATGGCAGCCGCAGAGGGGTGCAGCAGAGGGCACTGACCGTGCACGGACAAACGTGGCGGCGTGGGCAAGGGTCCAGCCATGCCCTGAACCCTTATGCTGCCCTCTGCCGTGTGCATGGCTGCCCCCACCTCGGTCGCGCCGCTCACAGATGTCCAAGATGGACACGCTGGCGCGCGAGGGGCGCGTGCGGCACGAGCAGGTCAGCATGCGCACGCAGATGCTGGAGGACCAGGTGTCGCAGAACGCGCAGGCGGCGCGCGAGCGGCTCGACCACCTCACGCAGCTGGGCCGCACGCTCACCGAGGCGCGCGCGGCGCACGGCGAGCGCATGGACGGGCTGGAGAAGCAGATCCGGCAGGTGGACGCCGCGCACGGCTACAGCATCAAGTCGCTCGAGGACGCCAAGGACGGTGAGCGCGGGCAAGGGCTCACAGTCACATCCAGGCCCTGCCAGCAAGGGGCACGGGCGCCAGCGCACGGCCAAGGGGGGCGCAGGTCCAGCCGTTCCGCCGCACCCAGTCAAGCAAAGCGCCGCGCTCTTCACGCTTGGGGGTGTTGTTGCTGCCGCCGCGCGTGCGTTGCGCGCGTGCAGCGCACGCGCGCGAGCTCCAGACGCACGACCGCAAGCTGACGGAGCAGTCAGCGCTGCTGAGCATGAGCCGCATCGACATTGACGCGCTGAGGCAAAAGGCCATTGAGGCCGAGAGGGACATTGACAGCAACACGTCCAACATCCTGGCCATCCAAGTGCGTGTGTGACCTCTGAGGGCTGCACCACAAGCCAGCCAGCCTGTGTGGCTTGGGCCTGCGCATGTCGAGCGTCGTCCATGCATGTTGACCATGCCTCTTGCCATCGCAGGACAAGCAAGACCTTTTCAACAACAACATCATGCTGATGGACAAGCAGCTCAAGAGCAACGACGTGTGAGCGCTCTGCTTGAGCGCGGCGGGCGCAGGTGGTGCATGCGGCACGCACGTCCCTGCTTGACACGCGCGTGTGCGGCGCGTGCGCGTCTGCTCCTGCAGGCTGAGGGACAGCCTGGCGGAGCGGGTGGGCACGCTGGAGCGGGACACACGCGTGCAGGCGCTGCAGGCCACGGCGTCCGACTATGTGGCCTTCAAGCAGCAGGTCTGTTCGCCACGCAGGGACGGGGGCGGGGGACTGAGCGAGAGCGAGCCACCAAGCAACCGCTGGCGCACGAAGCGGGGGAAGCGCTAGGCCGTCACGTCGTGCTCCCCCACCTCCGTCCTGCACAGGTGTCCAACTTCATGCACGAGCAGCTGGAGGGCGACAAGGGCCTGGAGGCGCGCCTGGCCAGCATGGACGCGCGCATCGACAAGGGGCCGCCTGGGCTGTGGAAGATCACCGAGCAGGTGGCGGCGCAGGCCGAGCAGCTCGCCACGCACAGGTGGGCGCACGCCTGGCCCCACATTTTGGCCTGGAGCACGCACCAGCAGGTTCACGTCACTGTGCCACGCACTGGGAAGACGGCACACGCCCCACCCTGCAACCACTGATCCGGTGCTGTGTGTGTTCAGGGACGAGTTGACGGTGGCGGCGTCGCGCCTGGCCGTGCTGGACGAGTCGCTGGCAGCGGCGCGGCGCGCCATCGAGGACCAGAAGCAGAGCGCCGTGGACATCCAGTCCGACAGCCGCGCCATGGCCGACCGCATCGTGAGCCGCCTCCCCTCTGCCCTGCTGAGAGGGACGCCCACAGCCGCCTTGGTTCGGTGCTGCCTCCCTTAGCATCGCCACGTGACCCTCATTCACTGCACCGTGCCTGACCAATGGGTGGGGGTGCCCGCAGGACAACGAGGCCAAGCGCGTGCTGAGCTACGTGGACTCGCGGCTGGAGAACCTGGTGGCCAAGTACGAGGTGGAGGCGGTGCGCAAGCTGATAGAGGCGGTGCGGCGCGAGCTGCACGAGGCCATCGGCAACATGGGCCACCGCGTCAAGTTCGAGCTGCTGCACGACGAAGTGCCACAGGTGAGGCGTTGCTCAAGCCACGCGTCTTCTGATCTGTGCGGCGGCTGGAGGCGCTGCAGTGTGCTCTTCACGTTGGCCGGAGGTGGCGTGCACGGCAGGAACTGCGCGTGTGCGTGCAAGTCTGAGGTGGCGTTCCACCCGATGCGTGTGGTGCGGCGCAGGTCAACACGCTCAAGGCGTACATCCAGCAGACGGAGCAGGCCATGGCGCGCACCATGGACCGCCTGGGTGAGCGCTCGCACACGTCATCAGGGCCAAACAGGGCCAAACAGGAGACCGCACCGGAACGTGGGTTTGACATGACGCTGAGTGACTTGCTCTTGGCGTGGCAGGTTGGCTGGAGGCGGGCCTGGGCAAGGAGAACGAGCGCGTGGAGGGGCTGGCCAGCGAGTGGGTGACCACCAAGGCGGCGCTCGACACGATGATCCTGGACGGCACCTTTGACGTGGTGCGCGCCTCTGGCTGCTGCTGATGATGTGCGGGCACGCACAGCCTGTCCAGTTGCTTGAAGCAGGGCGGGCTGCAGGGACGCGACGCTCCGGGCCGGGCCCGTGTGATGCACCGCCTGGTGTGGCTGCAGGCGCGCATGAAGCGTGAGCTGCAAGGCTTCAAGGACATGTTTGAGGAGCTGGGGCGCATGGCGTCCAGGGGCCAAATCATCACGGTGAGGGTCCTTGCTGTCTCACAAGCTCGGTGGGCTGGCGCCTGGGCTGGAGCTGAGAGAGCGTGGGCGTCGTCACGATGAGAGCGCAGGTGACGCAAGCGGAGGCGCTGGTCGACCGCGCCGTCCGCGGGCCCACGGTGGAGGCCATGATTGCGCGCAAGCTCGCAGATAGCAAGGTGAGCGCCGGCAAGGGAGGTTGCAGGTCCACAGCGTTGGTCCCAGCCCATCCCCGGCATCCGCACACCGTCACCCTTCAGCGTGAACCCGCCTCTGGCGCAGATTCTTAAGCAAGAGCTGGAGGGATACGTCCCGCGCCACGAGCTGGAGGGTCTTCGCCAGGTGCGAGATGCGCACTTGGGTGCAAGGCCCTGCAGTTGCTGCAATGCGCACGCTGAGGAGCTGGCACTTGCTGTGACTTGCGGCCTCAGGTGATTGCCGCCAACGGCGCGCTGGCCCTCATGGCCTCCAACGCCGCCGCCAACCCCTCCCACCAAGCCGCCCACCAGCACCAGCACCAGCACCACCAGGACCACCCGCCCTCCCGCCCAGAGAGCCCAGTGCGCTCGCCCTCGCGCGCCGCCTCGGCCGCGACCCGCAGCAAGTCGGCTCGGCACCTGTCCCTGGCCATTCCTGGGTCACCGAGCAGCACGCAGAACGGGGCGGCCTCGCCGGCCACGACGACGGGCGCGACGCAGCCCGCGATGCCGCCGCCAGCTGCGAGGTGAGCGATGCCAACGAGAGCGCGGCTTGCAGGCGGCTTCCCGTTGTGTGTTCTTCACTGCGCGCGCAACGCCTCTGCTTCGTGTGCCCCTCGCCGCAGGCTGAACGTGGAGGACTCGGCGCTGCTGGCCGTGTACCAGCGCCTTGCGACGGTGGAGGAGGCGCTGGCCGGGTGCAACGCGCAGGCGGCCGGCCTGCACAGCAAGGTCGACGAGGCCACGCGCAAGGTCACGGCCACCTCGCTGCAGGTGGAGGCCGAGGTGCCGGCGCTCAAGGACCAGCTGTCGGAGCTGCGTAACTCGCTCGCCAAGGTCAAGTCGGGCCACACGGACTCGGCCTACGCCGAGGCGGCGGTGCGCCGCCTGGTGAACAAGTCGGTGCTGCCCGAGGTCATCGAGCGCCAGGTGCGACCCCGCAGCCGTGAGCCTCACCAAGCACGTGCTCGCTGCGGCATCACGTCTTGACGCCGACGCCGTGCGCATCGTTGACGCGCGCAGGCGAGCGACACGCAGCGCATCGTGCGCTTCGTCACCAAGCAGCTCAGCCGCACCGCTGACGCCGGGCAGCTCAAGGAGCTGCAGGCCACCGTCGACCTGCTGCGGCAGCAGCTGACCGGCCACCTCGAGGCCCAGAAGCAGTCCTCGGACGACGCGCCTCGTGCGGGTGCGGCGGACGACGGCGCAACCCGCGAGGAAACACTGGCGCAGGCGCCGGCCGAGCAGGACGCGCAGGCCGGCGGCGGCGGCGAGCCAGCGAACCTCATTTCGCTGGGGCTGGCTCCGGACCTGACGATCGACCAGGTGGTCGCCAGCGGCGGCGTGGAGGAGGCGGCGGCGCGGAAGGCCGAGCAGGAGGCGCAGGAGGCGCAGCAAAGGGCAGCCCAAGAGCAGCAGGACAACGTGCCGCTGGAGCAGCTGCTGGCGCCATCACTGGAGCAGCAGGCCGTCACGCTGCGCGCGCTCGCGGTGAGGGCGGTGTCAGCTTAAGCCTGCCGTCACCGCAGGCCGGCAGCCCATTGAGCACGCTTCATGTCTTGGGCTCAACGCCGCGCAGGTGCGCATGGAGGCGGCCGAGCGCGCTCTGGCTGACATGGCGGCGTCTCACACTCACTCCACCCCCACACCCAGCCAAGAGGACGGTGGCAGGTCCATCAAGTCGGGTGCAGGGTCCGTCAGCTTCGCCCAGGGCACCAAGCCCGGCGCCCCCGCGCCTCCCCCAAGCGGCGAGGACGGCCTCCACGCCGACTTTGCTGGGCAGCTGTCAGACCTGCAGGTCGCCGTGCACGAGCTGACTGGCCAGCTGCCCCTCATGGCCAGGGCTTACGAGGTCGAGGGCTTGCGGCGGCAGCTGGTGGACACGCGCACGCAGCTTGAGATGCAGATTGGGCGGGCGAGCATCGGGCCCAGCGGCCGGGCACCCGCGCTCAACATCACGCTGGCATGCCACACGCCTGACGGCCACCACCCGCCGCCTGCGGCCCAGGCGGCAGCTGCGGCCGCGCCGGAGGAGGGCCCGCAGGCGGACGCTGCGGCGGCACAGCCCGGGGTAGCGGCGGAGGCGGAGCGCATGGCGGACTGCTACGCCCTGCTGCAGCAGCACAGCGCCTGGCAAAAGGTCGTGGCAGGGCAGCTGGCCGAGCAGGTGCGTGCCTGCGCTCGGCTTTCCTGCAAGGCAAACCATCCGCACCTGGTGTGTGCCTGCTCTCAAGAGCTGAGGCCATACGTGCGTGCGCGCATGCGTTGGTGATGCGCAGGTGGCGTCGCTGCAGGGCGTGGTGGCGACGTGCGACGAGCGCAGCGTGGCGGTGGAGAAGCGCTGGCTGGCGTCCTCGGCGCGGTGGCAGCAGGGCGTGGCGCTGCTGCAGGAGGCGCTGCCCAGGTGACATGACGCACCACTCATCAACGCATTCACAGCCCCTTGGTTGGATGCTCCGTGACTCAGCGTTGCCCCTGTTTGCCCGTGCGTGCGCACGGACGCAGGATGGAGCGGCTGGCCGCCACCACCAAGGCGCGCGTGCAGCACATCCTGGCGCACACGTCGCAGTTTGTGGTGCAGAGCAAGCTGGACGAGCTGCTGGGCGAGTGCGGCAACGTCACGCAGCTCAAGCAGCAGCTCAAGGACCTCCAAGGTGCGCCCATGCCCTTACCGCCGAAGGGAGTGAACACGTCCCGACCTCTCTGCCAGGACCGCACGCGCTACCTGCATGCTGGAAACAAACACGTGGTGGAGCGCGAACGGTTGTACATGTGCAGGCGTGGTGACGGCGCTGCGCGCGGCCGTGGACGCCGGCGTGGGCACGGCGTCGTCGCCCAGCCGCCAGCGCTCCAACCGCAACCGCGGCGCCATGCCGCACCGCTCCGCCCTGCCCATGACGGACCTCACGGCGCTGGCGCTGCCCCTCCCGCCCCTCCTGCCCAGCTTCACCGCCCAGGACGGCGATATCACGCCGTCCGTCACCACGTCGGTCACCACGTCCGTCGCCACCTCCCCGCGCGGCCAGGCCACGCAGGCCATCCCGGAGCTCCCCACCCTGCATGAGGGCAACGAGGGCGAGGACGGCGCTGCGCCCGCGCAGGCCCCCAGCGCGCCGACGGCGCCGCCAGCCGCCCAAGCAACCTCGGCGCCACAGCCACCTGCGCCCGCGCCCGGTGCCCCTGCCGACGCTCCTTCCAACCCCAACGCGGCCGTGCCAGGCGCCGGGCAGCAGGGCGACGCGGCCACGGACGCCCTGCTGGCGGCGGCCGCCAAGCAGGTGGCGCTGGTGGGCAGCCAGGCGCCCCCGCCTCCGCACCCGGGCGCGCCAGGCTGGGGCCCCGACGGCACGCCGCGGCACCTGCACGGCGCCGAGCACGCCGACACGGAGCTGGCGGGCATCATGCACGACTTGATGCATGCCACGCACCGCAGCCTCCTGGTGAGCGGCGCTGCACCCGCTCAGCCCGGGTTGTCTCGTCCGGTTGCTGCACGTGGCACCTGGACTGCTCATGAAGCGGGCGAGCAAGCGTAATGGTGGTGCCCCTTTTCCTATCGTTTGATGAGTGCGCAGGCGAGCAAGGACGGCCCTCTGCCGGGCAACGTGGCCCTGGAGCTTGGCCAGGGCAACTCGGTGCGCGAGGCGGCGCTCAAGCGCCTGCGCAGCAAGCCCTACGAGGTGCAGCAGCACGTGGAGCTGCTCGAGGCCGCCAAGCGCCAGTTCGACCGACTGGTGCGCTCATGGATCTTGCTAAGATTTGAGCGCTACTCGTGCCTCTGTAGCCGGCATCAGACCAGGACGGCCGTGCCAGGCCATGTCAGGGCTGACGCGGAGCCAAGGGCGTGTCGTGGTTGGGTGCGCCGTGCGCCGTGCAGGTGTCGTCCACGGCCGTGAGCACGACGGACTACATGGCTCTGTACCTCTTGATGCTGGATGTGCGCGTAAAGCTGCTGGAAGACACGGCCGAGGTGCACAAGGTGAGCTCAAGGCTAGCGCTAGAGACGCTGTCCTGGACGCACGGCACATGGCGTCAGACATGCCGAGGGGCGGTGTGCTGACTGAGGGCGCGGTCCGCCGCCCTGCTGCGCGCGCAGGAGCACATGTCGACGGCGTACCGGAACCTGGAGTCCGCCTTCAACTACCTCAAGAAGCTGCAGGTGAGGCGGTTGAGACGCACTGGCTGGTGGTCTCTGACGAACCTGTTCAGCGAAGCCCACCGACCCTTGCTCACGCCTTGGACCCCCCGTTCCCTCTGCGTGCTGCGCAGGAGGCGGTCAACAGCAAGGGCGGGCTGGCCGCGCTGTCGGCGGTGGACAAGGTGCTGCGCTCGCTGGGCAAGGAGATGGTGCAGCTGGGGCACCCGCCCATGGGCGGCGGCCAGGCGGGCCTGCTCCACGGCACCTCCATTGGTGAGCCCGGGGGTGCTCCAGTGGCTGCTCATAGGAGATTGAATGCTGCGTGCGCCGTGCTTTTTCTTGCCCGCGCGTGACAGACGCATGGGGGCCTAACTCGCGGCCTCTGCTCAATCCTGCAGGCACGCACGAGTTCTGGGCGCCGTTCCTGACGTCCGGAGGTCCGGAAGCGCCCGCCGCGGGGCGCGTGGCCAGCCCGCCGCGCTCGCCCGGGCCGCGCAGCGCCAGGCGCGGCGCCGGCGACCGCACGCCGGCCAACGCCGACCGGCAGGCGCGCCCGCTCACGCCCTCCACGCCGCCCACCACCGTCATCCCGTCGATCATGGGCACCGCCTACAGCGTGAGCGGGGCGCCGTACCCACCGCCCAGCTTCCACAGCCCCAAGCGCGACCTGGTGGCGGAGCAGCACCGCGTCATGGCCACGCTCAGAGCGGCCGAGCAGACCATGGCAGGGGCGCAGCTGCCGACCATCCAGTACGTGGCGGCGGGAGGGACGGGCCCGCATTCGCCCTCGACGGCCGCGGGCGCCCTGACCGGCGAGCGGCCGGGCAGCGGCGGCGGCGCCGGCCTGCCGGTGCTGGCGCGGAGGAGACCCTCCACGGCAAGGGCCGCCGACGGGCGTGCGTCTTGATGATTGCGAGGCGGGGATGCGCACGCGCGTGCGGGGCAGGCATGCGAGGGCCCTCGTCGGCTGGGGGCGCCGGCACGGCACGGCAGGTCTGCAAGCGCTGAAACCCAGAGGACGTTGCGCAGAACGGAGCTGCAGCACGCGTCTTGAGGAGTAGCAGGAGCAGCAGAGGCCAAACCAAAGATCCCACGAAGCGAATCCGGCCGCGAAGCGAAGATGGCCGCGCACCCAGTGCAGGACAGGGTGCGCGCGACGTGCCCAATGATGCTGAGCAGGACTCTCTCGCGAAGCTGCAGCTCGCAGTCCGGGGACACCCTGGCGTGCCCCTGCGTGCTCTCGCGCCTGGTGGCCGCAGCGGCTGATCATCTACCCCACCTACATTGACTCCACAGTGACCGTGTCTGGCGGGCGCTACATCACCAAGGAGCAAGGTGCGGGTTGCGCTGAGGGGGGCGCGCGGCGGGTCCACGCGGCGGCTGCGCCCGGGCCCCTGCAGGCCTCATCAGCGGACTGGTGACAGCGGCATTAATCTGCAGGTGCGCCAGTCGCTCATGAGAGCTCAGGAGGTGGGGTGTGCGTGCCATGTCTCCGCCGCGCAGCCGTGCCCACGCCTGACGTCCTGCAGCTGCTCGCGGCGTGTGAGATGCTCAAAGTCCCTGTACAGCCAGAGGTGAGCGCCTGTGGGTGCATCATGACAGCGGCGCTGAGGGCTGCAAAGCAGATGGGCCTCAGGCGTGAGGGACGCTGCGCCCTGGCACAGGGACAGCACCAACACGTTTGGGGCTGTGGTGGGCGGGGCCTCTGGCTCATCATGCTCGGGGGCTATGCCCAGCGGCCTGCAGCGTGCGGGGCAATGGGAGGCACCGCAGCGTGCCTGGCTGTGTGCCACTGCCTGGTGGCCCGATGCTGTCCGCTGGCACGCGCACCCGTGGCCATGCGCAGGAGAAGCACTACTCGCGGACATGGTGGATCCGCGGGCGCCTCCGCGTGCAGCTCAAGAACCCGGACGGCACGCTCATCCACCCAGACATCCCCAACAGTGAGAAGCTGGGCAGGGGGCAGCAGAGCGGGGGCGCACCCACAGGAGGAACAGCAGTGAGGAGCGGCATTGTGGGTGGGCGCCGCGGGTGGGACCGCGCACTGGGTGAGGGGCAGGGGCCGCACTCAGGGTCGTCCTCTGGCGGATGCTGCGCTTGCACTGGAGCGCCCCAGGCCTCAGGCGCCTGCGCGCCCCATCCCTAGGCACCCTGAGAGGGTGCTCGCCCGGCACACGCGGCGGTGGTGGCCACGTGCGTGCGCTTGCGTGCAGAGCGGACGCTGCTGATCAAGATTGCCGAGATCATCAAGCAGAACCCCAACCTGCCGCGGCGCACGCCGCCCTTCAACATCATGGTGCAGCAGCTGGTGGAGCGGTTCAGCGGCGCGGGAGGCGGCTCATCCAGCAAAGCCGCACAGCAGGCGGCGGGCGGCTCGGGCGGGGCGGCGGCCTCGTCGTCAGCAGGGGGAGGCGGGGGCAGCAGCAAGAAGAGAAAGGGCAAGAAGTGACGTGCTGCAGAGGCCAGGTTCCCTTTTTCCCGTGTGTTCTGCGCGATCTGCAAGCCCCTGCCGAGGTCGCAGCTTTTTCGAGCACAGCGCGCACACGCTGCGCAAAATGGCGGACGACTACGATCACGACGGCGATGGCGAGTTTGGCGAGGAGGACGAGGAGGAGCGCACGCAGGGGCGAGCCTGGGAGGTGGGAGGCAGACGCCCGCAGAGGCGTGGCGCATGCCTCTTGCGCCGCATGACTGCGGGTGCTCATGAGGACATGCGCATCACCGCATGCTCAAGGATGGCAGGTCGAGGCGCCCGCGCGCTGCGCCGTGCTGACCCGACCTGCGCATCTGCGCAGGCCACGCGCGAGCACATCGCCTTCGTGGTGGATGTGTCTCCCAACATGTTCAGCGAGACGATCCCCGTGGAGGTGCGTTGCCGACCGCGCACCGGGCGGGCGCACGCCGGCGCTGCCAGCCCCGCCTGGCCACTTGGCACACGCTGCCAAGTGCAACGCAGGGCAAGCCTTCCTCCACGTTCAGCCTCATCATGGCAACCATCGTGGACTTCATGAAGAAGCGCATCATCTCGGGCGGCCGGGACGAGTTCGCCGTCATCTTCTACAACTCGGTGCGCACACACCAGCGGGGCGGGCGCCTGCCCTCTCTGCACCACAGTCAGTATGGTGGGTGGGGCCGCGCCAGGGCGACGTGGGCGTGGGCCGCATCCCACCCCGCTCTGCACCAGTGGCCGGTGGGCGCGGGCCGCAGGCCACCCCTGCGGCCGCCGGCGCTCACCGCCGCTCCTGCACGCCACCCGCGCCGCAGGAAAAGGCCAACAACACGCTGCGGCACCCCAACGTGCACGTGTACGTGCCGCGCGACCAGCCCGACGCCACCACCATCCAAAAGCTCGAGGCCATCGGCAACAGCAAGGGTGCGGCCCCGCTGACGCTCTCCTGTGACCGTTGCGTGCCTGCTCCAGCAGGGGCGAAAGCCTTGCCCGTCTTGGGTAGCGCCACTGACTTGTGCGCCATCCACAAGCATTCCTCTCTCTCCTCTCGCCTCCGGCACGCCTGGGCGGCACGCCTCACGTAGGGCGCCCCTTGGGCACCCGCACCTTTGCGCTGCAGCCTTGCGCTGAACGGTCCAGGGCGTGTCTGCTCTTGGGGTGGTTCGTGCTGCGCGCAGCGACCAAGTTCATGTCCGAGGTGGGCCACCTCAAGGTGGTGCCGGGCGACGCCGAGTCGCGCGTGGCGGCCGCCTCGGCGCTGCGCAACGCGCTGTGGGTCACCATGGAGGTGCTGCGCGCCGGCGCCTCCAAGTGAGCCCGCATGGGGAGGGGCGTGGGGCCGGCCAGTGCACGCTGCGTGCGGCGCCTGGTGGGGAGGGCGGCTGCAGTGCAGCTGAGTGCGGTCGAGAGGGCTGGTTGGGGGGATCAGGTGGCAGTGGCGGTGGCGTGTGTGCACGTGCAGGAACGCGCGGCACCGCATCATCCTCTTCAGCAACACGGAGAACCCCGTCGAGGGCCTGGACGCCAGCTACCGGTGCGCACCATCGCTCTGGCTTGAAACCGCGCCCGCCATGCTCCGCCCGCACTTCATGATGATGGGCTGCCCTGCGCGCTGCGCGTCGTCGCGTGCCGCATGTGGCCTGCCACAGGGAGATCATCCTGCAGCGCGCGCAGCCTCTCAAGGAGATGGGCGCCACGCTGCGCTTCTTCCCGCTGGTGTCGTGCAAGCGCGCCTTCAACCAGCAGCTCTTTTGGAACCAGCTGCTGCAGGAGCTCAGGGACCCCGACGACGAGGCGGCCGACGAGGCGGCGGGTGGCGTCGCCAGCCAGCTGACCACCACGGGCACCAACACACAGACCCAGGTGCTCGCAGGAGAGGGAGGCAAGGGGGGGTGGTTGGCGCTGGTGCCTGCCTGGAGCCGCACGGGCGCGTTGCGCCTCGGTGGAATCAATGTGCTGAGCCTGCTCAAGTCCAGAAGCGGGTTGTCGACGGCGGCGCATGTGCGTCTGGATGTGCCGTGCTGCGTGCGGGCGATTTTCGCAGGGCGGCGGGAGAGCCAGCGGGGGCGCGGGGACCGCGGGCACCGCCGCGAGCGCCATCGGTGCCGCCGCCGCCGCCGCGACGGGGCAGCAGGTGGGCAGCGACGAGGACGTTCTGCGGCGGCTGCAGCTGCTGGCGCTGCACATGCGGCGGGCGCTGCAGCCGCGCCGCGCCACCACCACGCTGCGGTGGAGCATCACGGACCAGTGCGCCATCTCGTGCCAGGTGCGCCCTTTGCTGGTGCTCGCGCCGCGCCGCTCCAATGGGGACGCAGCCGCTCAGTGGTGCGGCCGGGCACGTGTCCCGCAGCCAGCGCTTTCCCCTTGGCAGCACGCAGCACCCAGCAAGGCACCCTCATTCGCCATGCGCTCGCGCACGGTCTGGTGGCGGCAGAGGAGGCCCACAGGGCGGAGCGGTGGGTTCGTGGGCAACCCGCTCGGTCCCTCTTGTCGCGCCTCACGTGCCGTCTGCAGGTGTTTGACTTGTTGGTGGAGGCCAAGAAGCCCTTCACCGTGCGCCTACGGGCCTCGGACAACGCCCTGGTGCGCGCGCCAGGGCAGCAGCAGTGGCCTACAACAGCATAGCCATCAGCTCCCAGCTCGCCGCCCCCGGCGCGTTGCGTTGCCGTGTCGCGGCCAGGCGAGAGCAACTCAATGTGGTGCTGCCGCCGCCGCGTGTGTACGTGCCGCAGCTGCAAGTGGACACGGCGCTGGTGGCGGAGGACACGGCGGCGCTGCTCACCAAGCTGCAGCACAAGCAGTTCCTGCCGCAGGACAAGGTGGCCGGGCGCTTCCCGCAACGGGTGCGCGGCTCGCTGCCCGGCCGGCGCTCCCGCATGCACTCGCATGGAGAGGCGGTCGTCGTCGTCGTCGTCGTCGTCGTCGCATGGCATTCATGACATGGTGTCACGGTGCTGCAGCCCGCTAGTAAAGGATCGCCAATCAGATCGGGTCAGGCAAATGTCTTGCGTCGCCGCTGGGGGCATAGAGGGGCGGTCATGCGTGGCGGCAGCGGTGCCGGCAGAGCTTCCTCCCGTCTGCGCCTGGCGGTCGGGGCTCCCCGTCGCGCGGCTGTTGCTGGAGGCGCGGATCGAGGCGTGGGAGCTGACGTGGGTCGTTCGTTTGGTGCCGCGTGCCCTGCTGCTGCCCCTCTGTGCACCCAGGTGGTGATGAGCAACCAGGAGCTGGACCGCAAGGTGCGGGGCTACGGGCAGCCGGGCCTCAGGCTGCTGGGATTCAAGCCGCGCTCCGCGCTGCAGGACTACCACAACGTGAGCGCGTGGCTGCTCGTGCGTGCGTGTGCCCAGGTCTCGTCCTGTCTTGACACGCTGCTCTGCGGGCCGCGGGGTGGTCCAGCGCTGTGGCGGGGCAGCAGGGGGACTGCGTGACGTTTTGCCTCATTCGTCCCTGGGCTCCAGCGCTTGGACGGGACGTCGGGGGCGGATGGCAGTGTGCGCTGGCCTTCCGCCCCTGTGCCCCGCGGTGGACCGCAGGGGCGGCGTCACGCCACACTTGCGTGCGCGCTGTGCGTGCCGTGCTGCGCAGCTGGACCACAGCAGCTTTGTGCGGCCCACCGACCGCGACGTCAAGGGCAGCATCACGCTCTTCAAGGCGCTGCTGCAGGGCATGGCCAAGCGGGACTGCATCGCCCTCTGCGCGTGCGTGGCCGCGGCCAGCGCGCGCCCCTGGCGCACCCACCATGTGACGTCCTCACCCCTCGCCACCAACGCACCGCCTGGCATGCGCTCAACACTCGCCGCGCTGCTTCTGTCCCTTGAACGAGCGCTCGCGTCGAGGTTTGGGTTTGGCGCCTGCGTGCCCGCAGGTACACGCGCACGCGGAGGTCCGAGACGCGCTTGGTGGCGCTGCTGCCGCAGCTGGAGGAGCTGGACGACGAGGGCTACCAGGTGCGACGCGGCGGGCAGCGGGCGGGCGCAGGGGCGTCGCCCGCCGCCCAGCACCTGCGGCTTCTGAGGCGGTAAAGGAACGTGGGCGCCCCTTGGCTGCGCTTCGTTGAGGCCTGGGGCAAGAAACGCGCACGCGCGTGGGGGTTGCTCGGGGTTTGGGAGGCTGAGAGCGGGGCGCAGGAAATGGCGTGTGCGTGTCTGATGGCGCCTGCACGCGCGCGCGAAGGTGTGGGCAGAGGGCATGCACATGATCCGCCTGCCGTTCAAGGACGACATGCGCGCGCCCGAGGTGGACCCCAAGCAAGTCGGCGACAACGTGAGCGACGGCCTGCGCAGCGGACGCGCGGCCGCGGCTCGCACGTGTTGCATCGATGGTCGGGGTCAGAGCCACGTGCGGCCACAAGCCGTGGGCCCCTGCCGAGTCCCACTGGGCGTGGGTGGCGCGCTTGCTTGCGTGTGTGCGTGTACATGCCGTGCGGCTGGCAGCTGGTGCAGGCGGCGCCAGAGCAGGTGGAGGCGGCGCGGCAGCTGATGGAGGCGCTGCGCTTTGAGCACTTTGGGCTGGGCAGCGTGCCCAACCCCGCGCTGGAGCGGCACTTTGAGGTGCTCGAGGTGAGGCGAGCTCCGTCTCGAGTGCGCCTGACCCCTCGGTCGCTTGCGGGAACGCCCAGACGGTGCTTGCTGCCTTGCGGAGCAGAAGCCCGCCATGGCGCCTCACGCGCTGTGCCTCGTGTGCGGGTGCCACACGCTCAGGCGCTGGCCATGGGCGACGAGCCGCCGGCGCTGGAGGACTTTGTGGACGGCACGCAACCACCGGACGGCGAGGAAAAGGTGGACGACGTGGCCCGCGAGGCGCTCACGCGCTTCAAGGACGCGTGCAGGCTGGGCGTCGCAGGTGCGCCGCTCGTCGACCCTCGCTCGGCTTGCGATCAGGGAAAATGCCCTTGCGAAATGATCCTGCCCCGCTCGCGGCCACCGCGCAGAGGACGGCGACTCGGGCGGCGGCGCCGGCACCAAGCGCAAAGCGGCGGCCGCCGCCAGCGACATCTCGGACCTCAAGACGTCAGAGGCGTACGCCAAGCTCGACCAGCAGGTCAACTGGGCCGTTGCCGTCAAAGAGGGCACGCTCAGCAAGCTCACAATCCCCTACCTCAAAGGTGCGCTTCGCTGTTAAAGTCGCGTGAGCTAAGGACGAAGCAAGGCGTCACGGGCCACGAGGGCGCTGTTGGGTCATGTCCCCATGGTCACGCGGCGCAGTGTACCTCAAGTACCACAACCAGCCGCTCAGCGGCAACAAGGCAGAGCTGGTGGAGCGCATCACCAAGCACGCCACGGGCTCGGACTTGTGAGGCAGAGCGACGTACAGAAGGAGAGTTCACGTCGGACACGTACCGTGCTGGGTGCTGCACAGAAATGCAGCTGTGAAGGCCACTGAATGCCTTTTTCGCTTGGGAACCTGCAAGGACAGCGTGCGTTTGACCCCCAGAACATCCCCCCGAAAGAGCCGCATGCACCATCAGCTGCAGCAAGCATCTTCAGATGACCTCCACGGCCCGAACGTTCAGCTGTACACAACTCCTTCACTCAGCGGCGGTGCGGCGGCGTCTTTTCACTCGGCGCCGTCGTCCAGCTTGATCTGCCGGAGCAGCTTTTGCTTGAGCGCGGCGAACTCGTCGGGCCTCAGCTGCTGCGTGTCAAGCAGGTCGGCCGCCTCCACCAGGTGCACCAGCGGGTTGGAGCGCGACGCCAGCACGTCCACCTTGATGCCGTCCGCCTCGGCCTGCGGCGGCGCACGCGCAGACGGCGCCAGCCTCAGCGCCCCTCACCCAGCGCGCGCCTCCGCGTCAGCAGCACGACAGGGAGAGGCCACCGTGCCCACACGCAGCTGCTGAGGCGGGGGCCCACGGGTCGTCCACCCGGTGGCACCCGGGCCCCACCCGGGCGGCAGATGCAGGCGAAGCAGGAGATGGAGCCACAGCGGCGCCCCGCCCCCCAACGCAAGCACCAAACGCACGCGCACCTGCGTGAGCACTCCGCGCGCCACCAGGCGGCCCAGCACGTCGAGCCGCTGCTTGAGCGACCCGCCCATCTGCGCCACCGGCCGGTGCATGGACATTGCTCCGGGCGCCGAGGCCGCCACGCCGCCCCCTCCGCCGCCCTGCTCCTTGACCAGGCGCACGGCCAGCTGGATGGCGTCGCGCGCCTTGTCAGGCTGCGCCAGGAAGGCCGCCTGCACCTCGGCCCCGCCCATGCCGGCGCTGTCCACGTTCACCTGGGCGCCCGCACCGCACACGTCGCGCGGGGCGGGGCGCGCGGGTTAGCGTGTGTGTGGGCGCCGCGCGTGTGTATCGCGACTTGCGTCTGGTGGGACGCCTCGGCGGGGCCGGGGACCCCGGCGGCTGGGCGTGTCAGATGTCTGGCCAGCACAGATGTGGGTCGCTGCGCACCTGCTTTAGGCCAAACAAGGTCTGCACCCAGTCCTCCGCCAGCGACACGTCCTGCACCTTGTCCAGCGGCGTGGCGAGCTGCGTCACCGCCACGTGGCAGCAGCCTGCGGGCGCGGGGCGCGTCGAGGCAAGCGGGCACACTGCCTGAAGCTGCGCGGCGCGCCCCAAAGCAGGACGTGCCGGGCGTGCGCACGGGGCTCGTCGCTCACAGTCGTTGCGGGCGACCTTGAGCCTCACGTTGGTGCGGTCCAGCTGCGCACCAGACAGTGCGGCGGGGCACACACGCTGGCACCCCCGCAACAGCGGCTTCAACTCGTTTCATCGTGTGCGTGACGCGCGCCTCGGATGCAGATCTGCACGCGGGGCTCTGCTTCCATCGCCCTGGCATCCACCCGTCGCCCGCACCGCACCTGCAGGGAGAACTGGTCGTACATAGTGCCCGGGCAGAAGGTGGCGATGGGCAGGCAGCAGGCCGTGCCGCCAAAGGAGAAGACGCAGGCGCAGCACCCCTGGCAGCAGAGGTAGGACTTGAAGGACTCGGTGGGCTCGAACGTGATGGGCGCCTCGTCCAGCAGTGCCAGGTCCTGCTGCGCCAGGAACGCTGCGCGCGTGGCCAAAGGGGCGAGGTCACACGTCGCGGGCTTTCACACGGCGCACGCCTGTTGAAAGCCCGCATCCAGCAGCTAGAGAGGGACTGGGCGCCACGCCTGCGTTGCCAAGGCTCCCAGCCAGAGCGGGGCTACGGGGCAGCTGGCTGCCCCTTTCCCGCCAGACGTGCGCGACAGCTTTTGCTGCCCCCTCGCCCCCGAGTCCTGCTGGTGCCACTGGCAACCTGATGCTGCTGCTGCTGCTGCTGCTGTCGTGCTCCCTCAATGAGAAGGAGAGCCTCACCCTCCAGGTGCTCTCGCCCGCCGCGGAGCGTGTCCTTCGAGGCCATTAGCGAAGCCGACGCGGGAGATACGCGCGAAGCTATGGTGTGTGCGTGTGTGGCGCGGTGCGAATTCTTGATCTTGCTTTGTGCTCCGCGCTGGGCGAGACAGATTCGCGATTCGAAGTCCATGTGTGTTGAACTGGAGCAATCTGGCAAGCGGATGATGTGTACAGTCGGGCGCGCACAGAACACGCGCGCAAGCTGCAGGAGCTCTGGATCTGGGCCAATGGCTGGGCAATTGGCGCTGCCCGTGGGCTACGAGCTGAGGGAGGTGGAGGGGCCGCTGGCGCACGGCTTCCGGCCCGAGAGCGGCTTCAACAGCGTGCACGCGGCGGAGCCTCTCAAGGCCGGGCAGGTCATCACGCGCTTCGGCGCGCGGGCCACGCATGCCAAGCCGAACATGTACACGCTACAGGTGGGGACCGGCAAGCGGCGGAGGGGGCGGCGCCACGAGCAGCTGCGCGCCCAGCGCCGCGCCAGCTTGCACCCAGGCCTGGGTGGACCACGTCTGCCTGCGGGTGCAGGTGTCGGAGCACGAGCACGTGGACCTGGACCCTGCCATCCTGCAGTTCACCAACCACTCGTGCGACCCGAGCGCCTTCTTCAACACCGCCGACCGCGTACTTGAGGCGCTGAGGGACCTGCAGCCGGGCGACGAGGTGGGAGGCGCTTTGGGTAGGCACGCGGGCCGCGCGCTTGGGCCGCACGGAGCCCCGCCTCAGGGGCAGAGCATCTTCCAGCCCCAGCCCGCGTGACGATGTTTGCTTGCGCGGCCGCGCTCCTGCCGCTGCACGCAGATCACGTTCTTTTACCCCTCCACGGAACTGCAGATGGACGTGCCCTTCACCTGCTGCTGCGGCAGCGCAAAGTGCCTGGGCAGCATCCGCGGCGCGCTGCACATGCCGGCAGAGGTGCTGGCGCATCACCGCATCAATGCCCACGTCAAGCAGCTGCTGGCGCGGGGGCAGCAGCAGCAGCCGGCGGTAGCGTGATGCAGCAGCGGGCTCTCGTCGCTGTTCCACTGATTCATCTCGCCGCTTTGTACCGTGGGACGACATTCGCACCATGCGGAGTTTGCTGCCTGTGATTCATTTGCGGACCGATGGGCGGACATTTTCGCTGCGAGCTCTCTGCGGGTTTTGCGGATCGTTTGGCGGATCACATTGCACGTGCGCGCGGACGGGCCATGTGGGGACATTTTGCAGAACACCAACTCAGCGCAAGCATCGTCGCTGTTGAGCCCGTTCAAGTTTCAACTTCATCAAGCATGAATGATTCGCAAGGCCGCTGCGACCGCTTGTATGTACACCAGAAAGCACCTCACACGAGCCTCAGCGCGCCCAGCACCACGGCGCCCACCGACTTGCCCAGCTCGGCGGGCCAGCCGCCCTGCAGCCACTGCAGCGCCTTGCCCTCCAGCCCCTCCCACGCCTCGCGCTGCCCGGCGCAGTGCTTGCGCAGGAAGGCCAGCGCCAGCACCGCCGCCCACTGCGCCTCGGACAGCGCCGCCGGCCGGGCGCCGCGCGCCGCCGCGCCCGCCGCCTCGTCCACCTGGCTCGTCACGGCGGCCAGGTGCTCCTCGGTGGGCGCCCAGCTGCCGTCGGCGCCGCGCGTCAGGTTGAGCTGCTCCAGCACCTGATCGGGCGTGTACAGCGTGCGCCGGACGGCGGCCAGCGGCGCGCCGCCCTTCTCGCACTTCTTCTTCATCTTCTTGGCCTCCTCCTTGGCGGCCACCGCCTCGCCACCGCCGCCGAACGACGACTCGCGGCGGAGGTCGCAGGCCAGGTAGGCGTCGCCGTCGCCGCACCGCTCCTCCTCCTCGTCGTCGCACTCCATGGGCGCAACCGCCGCCGCCGACTCGCACAGCACCTCGTCCCGGTCGACCACGGCGTACCGCGTCGCCAGCCTGGCCTGGTGGCCGCTGGTGGGGGAGGCGACGGAGGCGGCGCCGAACATCGCGGCGGTGGGGGCCCCGAAGGAGGCGGCGGGGGGTGGAGGGGGAGCGCCAAAGGACGGCGCCGGGGCCGGGGCGGGGACAAAGCCGCTGCCGGGCCCCGCCGCCCGGGTGCGGTGGCCCGCCGCCTTGGGCGCCCCGCCAAACAGGCCGCCGACCCAGGCCATGGCGCCGGCCGCCGCCGTCGACTGCTTGCGCGACGCCACGGGCGCGCCGTAGCCGCCGCCGCAGCCGCCGGGCGCCGCCGCCGGCATCATCATCGGGGGGGGCGGCGGCGCCGCGCCGCACGGCGCGCTGCAGAGGTCCACGGCCGCCCCGTACAAGGCACTTGACATCGGCATGGCGCCAAAGCCGACGGCCCTGTGGCGGAAGACCTGGTTCACCGCGCCGTCCTGGTCGGCGCGGCCGTCGGTCCAGAGCGTGCGGCCGTGGGGCGTGGCCAGCGGCACGTGCACCTTGGTCACCTTGGCGGGGTCCAGCGGGTCCTTTTGCAGCAGCACGCCGACGGCGGCGGTGTGGCGCGTGACGAGGTTGGCGGCCACGGCCACCTTGATGACTTCCTGCTTGACCTGCTCGTCGGTGGGCGGCGGCTGCACGGGCGTGGCGCCGTCGGGCCGCACGTGCAGCTCGCTGGTGCCGTCCTGCAGCGCCGCCACGCGGCACATGGCGTGCAGCACCGCCAGCGCCTCGCCCTGCAAGCGAGTGCATGGCGGCGCGAGGTGGCGTGAGCGCGCGGCGCACGGTGAGGAGCAAGTCGGAGATCTCAGGCACGGAAAGAAAGAGGGGTACCACCTGGTGCTTAGCTCACCTGGTGGATGGCGTTGCCCTGCAGCGGCAGCGACATGGCCCAGGGCTTGCCGTCGCCGCGCTCGCCCCTCAGCTGCACCGTGCCGTCCTTGAGCTCGCCCTTGGTCACCTCGACCAGCACGTGCACGGGCTCGCCCGGCAGCAGCCGCGGCGGCAGCACGTGCGGCACGGCGCGCACGAGCACGCCGCCGCACACGAGCCGCGGCGCCACCACGGCGCCGGCGCCGGCCAGCGCCGCCTTCTTGAGCGCGCCCGCCTTGGCGGCGATGCCGCTGCTCTCCACCACGCACTGCACCAGGCCGTGCGTGGCCTTGGACAGCTCGGTCAGCAGCCCGCGGTGCACGCCGTGGCCAATGCCCAGGCAGTGCACCGGCACGTCGCCGTGCCGCTTGGCCAGGTCCAGGATCTCGCGCTCCTCCGAGCCAGACACGCCGCCGTCTGCGCACGCACACGCACGGCAACCAAGGGGGGACAGCACAAGGGGAACGGTTGAGGGCTTGATATGGTTGCTAGCAGCTCAGAAGCCCTCCGCACACGTGCCATGTGTGCGTCACCGTCAAACTCCCCC